>Ga0310323_10021_pt1 | contig 40814 bp, 39 predicted proteins | sample LakEriER3TotalD7_FD_195537 | JGI IMG/M metagenome (GOLD analysis project Ga0310323, IMG submission 195537) | Enriched freshwater cyanobacterial communities from Lake Erie, Ohio, United States - ER36.Total.D7 (v2) (version 2) | ecosystem: Environmental > Aquatic > Freshwater > Lake | place: USA...
AAGCCAAGCCCCCGGCCCCCGAAGACAAGCCCTTTGCCGAGTTTGTGCCGCAACTGCTGCTGCCCGCCCTCGCCAAGGAAATTGAAAGCTACGGGGGGCCAGCTGCGGAGCTGAGTTTTGAACAGGGTCCGATGCCCGTGGTCGGTATGGCCTGCTGGATGGTGAAGGGTTGCCTGCCTGGGGAACGTCGGTTCTGGCTCTGCTTCACGGCTGACGACATCAACGCCTCGAAAACCGTGGTAATTGCCGAAGCCGGTAGTGAACCGAGCCTGTTGGAGTCGTTTCTGATCGACGAAAAACGGATGAGCTTGGCCCTGATCGTTTCCCGCTTGGTGCAACGGCTTAACGGCCAGAAATGGCTCGGCCCGAACTGACGCTGGCTCCCCCTACGATGCAACGACTGCCTTAAGCCGCAACGCGCGATGGTGCCTCCCGCTGCTACAGCCGAAGCCAAGACCAGCCAAGCCCAGGGGCTAGGGGCAGTCGGAACCTCCGTCGCACCGGCGACCAAGGATCCCGCTAGGGACACGATCCTTACCCCTCGCTTCTACACCACAGATTTCGACGCCATGGCGGCGATGGATCTGCGCCCCAATGAGGTTGAGCTCGAAGCCATCTGCGAGGAGTTCCGCAAGGATTACAACCGGCACCACTTCGTCCGGAACGAAGAATTTGACGGCGCCGCCGATCAGCTTGATCCCAAAACCCGCCAGGTCTTTGTCGAGTTCCTCGAGCAGAGCTGCACGTCGGAGTTTTCGGGCTTCCTGCTCTACAAGGAACTGAGCCGCCGCATCAAGGACAAAAACCCCCTGCTTGCTGAGTGCTTCGCCCACATGGCCCGGGATGAGGCACGCCACGCAGGCTTTCTCAACAAGTCGATGAGCGATTTCGGGCTCCAGCTCGACCTGGGCTTCCTCACCGCCAACAAGGCCTACACCTTCTTCAAACCGAAGTTCATCTTTTACGCCACCTATCTCTCCGAGAAAATTGGCTACTGGCGCTATATCGCCATTTACCGCCACCTGGAGCAGCACCCCGAGAGCAAGATCTTCCCGATCTTCAACTTCTTTGAAAACTGGTGCCAGGACGAGAACCGCCACGGCGATTTCTTTGATGCCTTGATGAAGTCCCAACCCGACACCGTGCGGGGACTGCGGGCTCGCCTTTGGTGCCGCTTCTTCCTGCTGGCCGTTTTCGCCACCATGTACGTGCGGGACGTGGCCCGCAAGGAGTTCTATGAGGCCCTCGGTCTTGATGCCCGCGAGTACGACAAGCTCGTGATCGCCAAGACAAACGAAACCACAGCCCGGGTGTTCCCCGTGGTCCTCAACGTGGACCATCCCAAGTTCTACGTCCGCTTGGAGAGGCTCGTCACCAACAACAACGCCCTGGCAGCAACCGATGCCAGCAATGCACCAGGGGTGCTCAAAGTCCTGCGCAAGCTGCCCTATTGGGCCGCCAACGGTGTTGAGATGGCCAAGCTGTTCTTGATGGCTCCCATCCGCAGCGACGTCTTCCAACCCGCCATTCGCTGACGCTGAGTGGTCCTATCCCCCCTTGCCGGCGGTTTTGACACCACCTGGCGTTCCAGGCTGGAAAGCCTTCTTTCCAGCGGCCGTGGCAGCGGCGCCGATCTTGTCGAAGTCTTTCTTGAGCGCACTGACCACATCGGTCTGTTAGCCGAGCAGGACACCATCACCAGTGTCAGCCCGGCCTTCGGCATGGGAGCGGGCATTCGGGTATTCCGTGGCGACCGCGACGGCTTTGTCAGTACCAATAACCTCAGCGATGCGGGTCTGCTCCATGCCCTGGAACAGGCCCTGGGCATGCTCGGCCTAGCGCCAACAGCCTCAGCCGTTGCCAGCTTTGAAGGCCTCATGGATTTGCGCGATTTCGGTGCTACTAAAACCGATTGGCTCCAGCGTTGCCCGGAGATACAAGAGGCCACGGGCACCTTGCTGGAGGGGACTGCAGCCCTGGAGCGCCATGGCCATCACCTGCAAGCCCGCCGCGGCAGCTATGCCCGTGATTGGCAGGAGGTGCTGGTGGCTGCCAGTGATGGCACCTTTGCCCGGGACATCCGCCTGCACCAATCCCTTGGCCTCAATGTGCTGGCCGCCGATGGTGACCACCGGGCCGGCCTCGGCCGCCGCTATGGCACCTCCGGTCGCCCGGACGATCTGCGCCAATGGGATGCGGATGGCTCGGCCCAGGAGGTGTGCTCCAGTGCCGGAACCATGCTCTATGCCGACTACGTGGAAGCCGGACAGATGCCTGCGGTGCTCGCGAACCGCTTTGGCGGGGTGATCTTCCACGAAGCCTGCGGCCATCTGCTGGAAACCACCCAAGTCGAACGGGGCACCACCCCCTTTGCCGACAAGGTGGGCGATTTGATTGCCCATGTAGCCGTCACCGCCATCGACGAGGGTCTTAGTGATGGGGCCTTTGGTTCCCTTTGCATGGATGACGAAGGCATGGAACCCCAGCGCACGGTGTTGATTGAGAACGGTGTGCTGAAGCGCTTCCTCAGTGATCGAGCCGGGGAACTGCGCACCGGCCATGCCCGCACCGGCAGCGGTCGCCGCCAGGGCCATTCCTTTGCGGCCGCTAGCCGCATGCGCAACACTTTTATTGCCGCAGGACCCCATAGCCCCGATGAGCTGATTGCCTCGGTGGATCAGGGCCTGTACTGCAAATCGATGGGTGGGGGCAGCGTGGGTCCAACCGGCCAGTTCAATTTCGCCGTGGAAGAGGGCTATCTGATCGAAAACGGCAAGCTCACCAAACCAGTGAAGGGGGCCACCTTGATTGGCGAAGCCAAGGAGGTGATGCCTCGGATTTCGATGTGCGCCAACGACCTCGAGCTGGCCGCCGGCTTCTGCGGTTCGGTGAGTGGCAGCATCTTTGTGACCGTGGGCCAGCCCCATATCAAGGTGGATTCCATCACCGTGGGGGGCCGCTAACCATGGACACCCAGACCAGCGCCCAGGTGGGCACCAACTCCAAAAGCCTCAACCCCATCCAGCTCAGGGATCAGCTCGAGCAGCTCGCCCGCGGCGCCGGCATCAACCAATGGGATCTGGGCGCGTCCTGCAGTACCGACACGTCGGTTCAGGTGGATCGGGGCGAGGCCAAGCAAATGAAGGGGGCCCAGCGCAGTGCCATCACCGTGAGGGTCTGGAACGGAGACGGACTGGTGGGGGTAACCAGCACGTCCGATCTCTCAGGTCCAGGCCTGGCCAAGGCCCTCGAAGGTGCCCGCGATGCCAGTGCCTTCGGCAATGCCGATGAGACCCCGGCCTTTTCGCCCCTGGCCACAGCTCCGCTTGCGACGCTCGAGCAACCGATCCATCAGCCCCAATCCATTCTCGACCTGCTCGCCACCCTCAAGGATGCCGAGCGCCAGCTGCTGGATCGCCACCAGGCCATTGGCACGGTTCCCTACAACGGCCTGGCCCAGCGCAGCAGCGAGAGGCTTTACCTCAACAGCGCTGGCGCCTGCCGCCACCAGCAGCTGACCACAGCCAGCATCTATCTCTATGCCCGGGCAGAAGAGACGGGCCGCAAACCCCGTAGCGGCGGTGCCGTGCGGTTGGCCTATGGGGCCTCAGACCTCGATATTGCTGGCTGCATTGACGAGGCGGCCGAGCGCACCATCTCCCACCTCGACTACGCCCCCATCGACACCGGCCATTACACCTGCGTGTTTAGTCCGGAAGCCTTCCTCGATTTGGTTGGCGCCTTCAGCAGCCTATTTAACGCCAGGGCCATCCTCGATGGGGTGAGCCTCAGCAGCAGGGAGTCGCTCGGCCAACAGCTAGCGGCACCGTTTCTCTCCATCCACGACAACGGCCTCAACCCGGGCAACGTCGGCGCATCGGCCTTCGATGGGGAAGGCACCCCCACCAAGCCCCTGGCCCTCCTGGAGGGCGGCGTGATCCAGCACTTTCTCCATTCGGAAGCCACGGCCCGGGCTTTTGGCGTATCACCCACGGGCCACGCCGGCATGGGCTCCAAGGTGTCGGTAGGTCCCGACTGGTTTGAAATCAGTGCCACCCCCGACAGCGATGGCGGCCAACAGGGCCTCAATCACCTGGGTGAAGGCAGCCCCCTGGTGCTGATTGAGTCGCTGTCTGCCCTCCATGCCGGAGTCAAGGCCAGCCAAGGTTCCTTCTCCCTGCCCTTTGATGGCTGGCTGATCCAGAACGGCCAACGCCGTTCCATCGAAGCCGCCACCGTGGCCGGTGACATCCGCACCCTGCTCAAGGGCCTGGTGGGATTCGAGGGGCCAGCCAAGGTGACCCCCGATGGCCTCTGTCCCCACGTGTGGGTTGACGGACTCTCCATCACCGGCGAGGCCTAGGCCCAAAACCAGCTGCACCCCATGAAGATCCTGTTCTGGGGCACCCCTGCCTATGCCGTAGCCAGCCTGAATGCGCTGGTGGAAGCTGGCCACGAACTCGTGGGGGTGGTGAGCCAACCGGATCGGCGCCGGGGACGGGGCAAGGAGCTGATGCCCTCCCCGATCAAAGCCCGGGCCCTGGAACTGGGGGTACCGGTGTTCACCCCGGAGCGGATCCGCAAGGATCTCGCCTGCCAGGAGCAACTCGCAGCCCTTGGAGCTGATGCCTATGTGGTGGTTGCCTTTGGCCAAATCCTGCCCCCAGCGATCCTGGCCCAACCCCCCTTGGGCTGCTGGAACGGCCATGGCTCCCTGCTGCCCCGCTGGCGGGGGGCGGGCCCAATCCAGTGGTGCTTGCTGGAAGGTGACAGCCAAACGGGCGTGGGGGTGATGGCCATGGAAGAGGGCCTCGACACCGGCCCGGTGCTGCTGGAGAGCAGCCTGGCCATTGGTCTTCTGGACAACGCCCACCACCTGGGCCAAAGCCTCGCAAACCTCACCGGATCCCTGCTGGTGGAAGCCTTGCCTTTGATTGAGGTGGCTGGGCCAGGGAGCCAGGCGGAACGCTGGGCCCGCCTGGGGCTCCAAAGCCAAAGCGAGATGGGCATGACCTATGCCCGCCAGCTGTTCAAAGACGACTTTCTGCTCGACTGGAGCCAAAGCAGTTTGGCGCTGCACCGCAAGGTGATGGGCCTCTATCCCGGGGCCCACAGCCCCTGGGCCGGCAAGCGGCTCAAGCTCTTGGCCACCGAACCCCTGGTTCAGCGGCTCCGCGACCAACTCAGCCCGGAAGCCAGGCCCATGGCCGACCAATGGGGCCTGAGCCCGAATGCGGGCGTTTCCCCGCAACCGGATCCGAACAGACCTGCCCCGGGCACGGTGTTAGCCATCGAGCCGGGCATTGGTTTGGTCATCGCCACCGGCGGCTGCCCCCTGCTGCTTCGTTCAGGTCAATTGGAGGGCAAGGCTTCGGCTACAGGCCAATCGCTGATCCAACAACTGGCTGCATCCCCCGGCCAACAATTTGGCTGAAAGGGCTTTGATGAGCACTTACCCACTTGCATGCCCCCGCCGGTCCCGGCTAGAGCAAGACAAACACCGATGTAGGGGCAGCCATGGTCAGCGACCTGTCTTTTGTGAATGAAGTCGGCAACGGTTGTGTGATTTACAGGGAAACCACCGGTTCCTACGTGGTGGGCCTACGGAGAAAGCCCACCCAGCGGCGCAAGGTCCCCACCCTGGCCTGCGCCTACGCCACTTGCCAGGACTTGGGGGCAGAAGCTCCAATCCCTGGTGCGCCCACGGGTGGGGCTTGCGGCGACACCATCAGCAGCCAGGACTAACAGGCTGTTTTTCTAAGACCACCTTGCGGTGTAGGGCATGCAAGCCCTCCAGCTGGTTGTGCACGGACACCAGCTGGTCGCGGATGTGCTGGCTGTTATCAAGACGGTCGAGGGCGAGGAGCATCGACTCAATCTGGCTCTTGCAACTGATCAGCACACGGCACTCGGATGATCCGGGCTCGTAGGGCATTCTCGTCGGGCGGGAACACCCATCTGAGCCCAGCAACCGCAAAGCCACTGTGTGCGTCGCTGCAATTCTCGCCGTTAGGGGCCACCCCAAGTGAAATGGCTCCTAGCGACCACCGGAGGGACGACGTCCGGTCCGTTTCGGCGCAGATTGGCCCGCACCGGGATGGCTGCTGCGGCCGCGCGCTCCCGAGCTCGGACGACGGCCCTTGCCCCGACCGCCACTCAGATCGAGGGGGGCAGCCTTGAGAACCTTGGGTTCGAAGCCGACAACCTCCACGCGGGGTAAGGGATTGCCGATCAGGCGCTCAATCGCCCGAAGCAGCTCAACTTCTTCTGCCGCCACAAGGGAAATGGCGTGGCCATTGTGGCCGGCCCGACCCGTGCGGCCGATCCGGTGCACATAATCTTCAGCCTGATTGGGTAGATCCAGGTTGACCACGTGGGGCAGCTGGTGGATATCGATACCGCGGGCCGCCAGATCGGTGGCCACCAGCACCCGCAGGGCGCCGCTCTTGAAATCGGAGAGGGCCCGGGTACGGGCGCCCTGGCTCTTATTGCCATGGATGGCAGATGCCGCCATCCCTTCCTTGGTGAGGCGTTCGGCCATGCGATTGGCCCCGTGCTTGGTGCGGGAAAACACCAGCACCTGCTGCCAGTCGTTGACCCGAATCAGGTGGCTCAGCAGATCGGGCTTGCGGTCCATGTCGCAGGGGTGCAACAGGTGCTCCACCGTGGGGGCCGCCCGGTTTTCAGGGGTGGCCTGGAGCTGCACCGGTTCGTGCAACAGGCCAGTGGCGAGCCGGCGAATATCCCCCGAGAAGGTGGCTGAGAACAGCAGGTTTTGGCGCTTGGGGGGCATCAACGCCAGGATTTTCTGGATGTCGCGGATGAACCCCATATCGAGCATGCGATCGGCCTCATCGAGCACCAAGATCTCAACCCGATCCAGGCGCAGGGCCTTTTGTTGATGGAGGTCCATCAACCGGCCTGGGGTGGCCACCAGGATGTCGGTTCCCCGCTGGAGGCGGGTGATCTGGGGGTTTATCTTCACCCCACCGAAGACCACGTCACTACGCATGTCGAGGTAAAGGCCATAGGCCTTGACGCTCTCGGCCACCTGGGCAGCCAATTCCCTGGTGGGGGTGAGCACCAACGCCCGCACAATCCCGGCGCGGGCAGGGGGCCCATGGCGAAGCCGCTCGAGCATCGGCAGGGTGAAGCCAGCGGTTTTGCCGGTGCCCGTTTGGGCGGCAGCCATCACATCGTGGCCGGCCAGAACAGCAGGAATGCACTGGCCCTGGATTGGAGAGGGCTTGGTGTAACCCTTCTCGGCTACGGCCTTAAGAATTGGTTCCCCCAACCCGAGGGAGGCGAAATCAGGAACGGCTTGCGAAATCGCGTTAACAATCAGATCCCTCCACCCTAAGGGCCACCGAGATCCAGGCCCTCCGGTGACCGATCAAGAACCGTGGATCAAGCTCCAGCCTGCAACGTGAAGTGCGCACAGCGCTCGCAGGGGCCATCGGGCAGGACAGCGCAGCGCAGCAAGGGGCTGCGGGCATTGAAGTGGCAACTTGGATCACCAATGACCCATTGGTTGCTCCACCAGCGGGCGTCCTTGGGTTGGGCCTGGGCCTTCACTTGCAAGGCAACGGCAGCGAGCGTGTAGATGCCATCAGTCAGTTTGTAGCGGTGGCTCCGCTGCAACACCAAGTAACTCTGGTTCTCAACGATGAACCAGCGTCCCGGCTGGGGCACATCGGCCAGGGCCTCCACGTCGAAGGTTGTCAGCAGCGAGTCGTTGCCGCTCTGGCGCAACTCAATCCGCATCAGCCTCGAGCGCTATCGGGGAGCTCGGCTGCCCCAAGGGGATTGCGCTTCGAGAAGCCCCAAGCAAACAGAACAGCAACTAGCAGTAACAACGACCATTCCGGCAGATCGAAGTCAGGAAGGAACAATCGCAACAGCAGCCTGAAACCCACAAAGCCAACCGCCAAATAACCGGCGGTTTCCAGGTGTTGGTACTGCTCAAGCCAGCGAATAAACAGCTCTGCCGTTAACCGCAGGGCGACCACCCCGACCACCCCTCCGGCCATCACGAGCAACAACCGATCGGTCACCGCCACAGCAGCCGCCACACTGTCGAGGGAGAAAGCCAAATCGGTGAGGGCCAAGGTGATCACCACCGAAGACAGACCCTTGGCGGCACCAACCAGGCCCCCTGGGGCCGGGTTCCCAATCCACTCTGGCCCCGGTTCCAGTTCGGCCATCGAGCTGAGATCGGCTCCTGAATTCAGATCGGCTGGAGCCCCGCCATCCTCTGGAGCACTCACTTCCACCGGCGAGGAAGCCGACACCTTGATCAGGTGACTGCCACACAGCCAAAACAAATAGCCGGCAGCCAAAAGCTGCAGGGGCCAGAAGTTCAAGACCCACTGGGCCGCCACGATCAAAGCGAGGCGAAAAACCAGGGCGAGGGCCAGGCCGAGGTTGAGGGCCTGGCGCTGACTAGCCGGACTGTCGAGGCCGCGGGCGATGGCGGCAAGCGCAATGGCATTGTCGGCCGAAAGGACAATCTCAAGCGCGACCAGCAAGGGGAGGAGCACCAGCACCTCGGCCCATTGATCGGCTTGCTGAAGAAGGGGTGTTAGCGATTGGAACGACTCCGCTTCCAAAATGCTGCAGCGGGCCTGGGGAGGGTCCACTCTAGGAAGTCCGTTGGCTCGAGGAGCCCACTAGCCATGCAGCTCGAGGCCCAGTTGGTGCATGCCGAACCCGGCAAGCGGGTGGTTCAGGTGCGGGCGTTGGCCAACGACCAATGCCTGGGCAGTGCCCTTGGGGAAGCCCCAACGGCCGAAGAAGCGGAAGATCGAGCCAGCACGAGGCTCCTGGCAAGGCTTGCAACCCAGCCAAAACCAATTCCCCAGCCCCCTAGCCCGACCCCCAGCCAGCCCATAGCCAGGGCCCAGTCCCTTAGCGAACCCCAGACAAAGACCCACATCCCCACCGCAATCCCCAGCCAAGCCCCACCACCTGAAGTAGCTACTGCTTCAGGTGAAGCGCTCAACAACACCGAACCCAAACTGCCTCCGTTTCAAAAGCTGGAACCTCCCTCAGAGGAGCAGGGGGATGAGCCCGAGGATTGGAGTAGCGAACTGGCGGGCCTGGACCTGCAACTGCAACGGTTGGGTTGGAGCCGGGACGAGGAAGCGATCTATCTGGAAAGGGCTTTTCACCATCCCAGCCGAAACCGCCTCACCAGCTACGTCGACCTCGTCGCCTATCTCAAAGCCCTTGAGGCCCTCAGTCCAGGGGCCAATCCTGGTAACGCTCCGGTACCCCTGCGCCGCAGAGACCTGCTCAGCCAATGCGACCAATTACTCGGTCAATTGCAATGGGATGCATCGCGGGGTAGAAGCTACCTCGATCAACATTTCAGCCTTTCAAGTCGTCAGCAACTGAACGACACCCAATTGCTTCAGTTCAACATGCTTCTCGAGGGAGAACTGATGGGCGTCTAAACCCACAACCATTAGGTCGTGGCACCGACAGCTCGGGCAATCAAGACGGTGAGCATTAAGGCGGAAAGCAGGGTTTGTAGAGCCATCACCAACTTGCAGCCCCGCGACATCACCGCCTCACTGGTGGGCCCGTAGGTGGAGTTGACGTTGAGCGAAACAAACAAATAATCAATCAAATGGGGTTCAGGAGGTTCTTGACCCTCGCGGGAAGGCCAAACGAAAGCACCCCAAGGGGTCGTGACGTCAAACAGCAGGTAGACCACCATATAAACCACGACGGACATTACATAAACGGCTGCCACATCCCATAGCTCTGTTAGACCGATGCCTGTCTTGACATGGGCTGTGAGCACCATCGACAGAACGTTGGCAATCAACTGGGCCACCGCAAAGGCCAAGTGGATACTGGCCATAGGAATCACAAGCCGGGGCAAAGGCCGCAGCACGGCGAACGCCATCACCGACGTAACCGCAAAGAACAGATAGCCACTAAACTCTTCAAAAAGGAGGTCAAAATCCTGCATACGATCGCCGATGATGTCACTCCTCAGCAGCACATTGGAGAGCGAACTATCGATCAGCCAAATGGCCACCAAAGCACCCAGGCACAGCCAGCGACTGCGCCCCTGGACAAGCTTCAAGCGCAGTCCTGATGATGGGCTAAGACCATCAACCCCATCGCGATGCATAACGGACTCAACGCCAGTCAATGCATCTTATCCCAAGCACTGAAAGTTCACTGACGAGTGCTGTAGTCGCCGGAACACCACCCATTGATGCCAATAATGGATGCCAGCCATTGATACCAGTAACTGGGAAATATTGATGACTGAACAATTCGGGTATCAGAAGCAGTAGGTCTGCAGCAATGAAGGACCAAGGTCAAGATCTGCTTGATTGGCGAAGGCTTCCCTTTCCAACCTTTTGGCCTGAAGCGACGTATTTCGATACTGGGGCTTTTGAAGAACGAATTCCAGGGCGGGAGGCAGATTATTTGGCAAGCCAATCAGTTCAGGATAGGCAGTGATGGATCCCCGTTTACAGCTTTGGGCAACATGAATGGCCTCGTGGTTCAACACCCGAGCAAATTCCTCACTGCCCTTGTCAAGGAGTCCAGGCTCAATGCGTAGGGTCCTTGCCTTGGCATCCCACTCACCCGCAGCACCGTCCTTGCGAGGCTGGGTTAAACGGATACCAACCCCAGCTCGCTCCAAAATCTGCCAAATCCTGGAGATCGATTGGCGCTCCATCAAAAAGGTTGGTGGATTGGCCATCAAGTCCCTGATCTGTTCGATCGAGAGGCTTGGCTCCCCGGCATGGCGCTTGTAGCTAAAACGGGTCGATCCATTAGCCAATCGTTCGGCTTTGGGTACCCATTGCCGGTCGGCTAAAGCCAACTGTTCCAAAACATCGTTGAGCCCAAACTGATCGGGACTTCCCAACGTTGACGCGGACCTGGAGCGGGCCTCCAAGGTGATCTTTGCCCTTGGATCTCCAAGGGGTAGATCGCCAAGAGGCAAATCGCTAACAGGTGGATCACCAAGGGGGGAAATGGGCTTGCCCTGCTGCTTCAACGACAACAAAGCTGCCGTTAGGACCAGGGCAAAGCCGAGTAAGGCCTTGATGGGGAAACGGTTCATCGCCATGGGCGGCACCCCGTAGTCGAGACCAACTCTGCCAGCGAACCCCAGTTGCGAAGATCAAGACATCTTTCATCGCCCTCCAATGCCCCTCTCCCCCCTGGTGCGCCAGCTGCAGCAGGTGCCCCTCACGGGGGAGGTGCTGGAACGCAGCCTGCGTCCTGATCGACTGCGGCTCAGCGGAGCTGGACGGGGTGCCCGGGCGCTGATCAGCAGTGCCCTAGCCCGATCGGCGGGGGCTCCCCTGCTGGTGATCGTGCCCACCCTGGAAGAAGCGGGCCGCTGGGCATCCCTGCTGGAGTTGATGGGGTGGAGCAGCTGTCAGCTGTATCCCACCAGCGAAGGTTCGCCCTACGAACCCCTCGATCCCACCAGTGAGATCACCTGGGGTCAGCTGCAGGTGCTCAGCGAATGGATGGATGCCCCAGGGAAAGGGGATTGCGCAGAGGCCTCCAAGGGTTTGGCGGTGGTTGCCACCGAACGGGCCCTCCAACCTCACCTGCCTCCGCCTGCGGCCCTGGCGGCCCAATGCTTCAGCTTGCGCAAGGGGGATGTGCTCGATCTTGAGCAACTCGCCGCCACCCTCACCCGCCTCGGCTACGAACGGGTCTCAACCATTGAGCAGGAGGGCAGCTGGAGCCGCCGCGGCGACATCGTCGATGTGTTTCCCGTAAGCGCAGAGCTGCCCGTGCGGCTCGAGCTTTTTGGCGACGAGCTGGAGAAACTGCGGGAATTCGATCCCGCCAGCCAGCGCTCCCTCGACGCCATTGAGGTGATGCGCCTCACCCCCACCGGCTACGCGCCCCTGATCGCCGATATCCTGCGCGACACCATGCCCGATGGGCTCGAGGATCTCCTGGGGCCCAAAGCCACCGATGAGCTGCTCGAAGGCGGTACCCCGGAGGGGATGCGGCGCCTGATGGGGCTGGCCTGGAGCCAGCCCGCTTCCCTACTCGATTACCTCCCCGCCAACACCCTGATTGCGGTCGATGAAAGGCGCCATTGCCTCGCCCATGGCCAGCAGTGGTTCGACCATGCCCAAGACCACGGCGCCGACTTGGCCAGCGAGCACCCCCAGCTGCCCATTACCCTGCACCGGGATCCCCAAACAGCCATCGATCAACTCGAGGCCTTTGGCGGTTTTGACCTGGCCGAGCTGTTTGAAACGGACAGCCATCCCAACAGCTTTGATCTGGCCAGCCGCTCCGTGCCGGCCTACCCCAATGCCTTCGGAAAGCTCGCCGGCCTGGTGAAGGGCTTTACCGCTGAGAAAGCCAGGGTTTGGCTGCTCTCAGCCCAGCCGAGCCGGGCCGTGGCCCTGCTGGAAGAGCACGACTGCATCACCCGGTTTGTGCCAAACCCGGCCGATACACCGGCCATTGAGCGCCTGATCGAACAGAACACCCCCGTGGCCCTGAAGACCAGGGGGACTACCGAGCTGGAAGGGCTGCAGCTACCAGCCTGGAAGTTGGTGCTGATTACGGATCGGGAATTTTTTGGCCAGCACTCCCTGGCCGCCACGGGCTACGTGCGGCGCCGCCGCAAGGCCGCCAGCCGCACGGTGGATCCCAACAAAATGCAGCCCGGCGATTTTGTGGTGCACCGCAACCACGGTGTGGGCAAATTCCTCAAACTCGAAAAGCTGGCCATCAGCGGGGAATCGCGCGATTACCTGGTGGTGCAATACGCCGATGGTCTGCTGCGGGTAGCGGCCGACCAACTGGGCAGCCTGGGGCGCTTCCGGGCCACCACCGATGCCCCGCCCGAGCTCAATCGGATGGGGGGCACGGCCTGGACCAAGGCCAAAGAACGGGCCCAAAAGGCCATCCGCAGGGTGGCGATGGACCTGGTCAAGCTCTATGCCGAGCGGCACCAGGCGCCTGGCTTTGCCTTCCCCCCCGACGGACCCTGGCAAAACGAGCTGGAAGACTCCTTCCCCTACGAACCCACCCCCGACCAGCTCAAGGCCATCATCGAGGTGAAGCGCGACATGGAACGGGACCAGCCCATGGACCGGCTGGTGTGTGGCGATGTGGGCTTTGGTAAGACGGAGGTGGCAATCCGCGCCGTGTTTAAGGCGGTGACGGCAGGCAAACAGGTGGCGATGCTTGCCCCCACCACGGTGCTCGCCCAACAGCATTGGCGCACCCTGTCCGAACGCTTTGCCCCCTATCCACTGAAAGTGGCCCTGCTCAACCGCTTTCGTACGGCGGCCGAGCGCAAAGCCATTCTCGCCGGGCTGAAAGCGGGCACCGTGGACGTGGTGGTGGGAACCCACCAACTGCTCAGCAAGGACACCAGCTTCGATCAACTGGGCCTGTTGGTGGTGGATGAGGAACAGCGCTTTGGCGTCAACCAAAAGGAAAAGATCAAGGCCCTGCGCAAGGACGTCGACGTCCTGACCCTTTCAGCCACCCCCATACCGCGCACCCTCTACATGAGTTTGTCGGGCGTAAGGGAAATGAGCCTGATCACCACGCCACCGCCCCTGCGACGGCCGATCAAAACCCATCTCTCGGCCCTTGATGAGGAGGCCGTCCGGAGTGCCCTCCGCCAGGAGCTGGATCGGGGCGGCCAGGTGTTTTATGTGGTCCCCCGGGTGGAGGGCATTGAGGATGTGGCCGGCCAATTGCGGACGATGATCCCCGGGCTCAAATTGCTGGTGGCCCACGGCCAGATGGCCGAGGGGGAACTGGAGAGCGCCATGGTGGCGTTCAACGCCGGCGAAGCCGATGTGATGCTCTGCACCACCATCGTGGAGAGCGGCCTCGACATCCCCCGGGTGAACACGATCTTGATCGAGGACGCCCACAAATTCGGCCTGGCCCAGCTCTACCAATTGCGCGGCCGGGTGGGCCGCAGCGGCATCCAGGCCCATGCCTGGCTGTTCTATCCAGGCAATGCGTCGCTCTCAGAAGCGGCCCGCCAACGGCTTAGGGCCATCCAGGAATTCGCCCAACTGGGCAGCGGCTATCAGCTCGCCATGCGCGACATGGAGATCCGCGGCGTGGGCAATTTGCTGGGGGTGGAGCAAAGCGGCCAGATGGAGGCCATTGGCTTCGACCTGTACATGGAGATGCTCCAGGAGTCCCTCGCCGAGATCCAGGGTCAAGACATCCCAGCCGTCGAAGACACCCAAATCGACCTGCCGGTCACGGCCTTTATCCCGGGCGATTGGATCACCGAAAACGACGAAAAAATCACCGCCTACCGCCAGGCAGCCGATTGCACCTCCAAGGAGAACCTGGTGGAGCTGGCGGCTGGCTGGGTCGACCGCTACGGCGCCATCCCGGCACCGGTGCAATCGCTGCTCCTGCTGATGCAACTCAAGCTGGTTGCAAAGCGCTGTGGCTTCTCGCGGATCAAGCCTGAAAAGCCCAACATCGCCCTGGAAACACCGATGGAAGAACCCGCCTTCCGCAACCTGCGCCAGGCCCTTCCCACCCATCTGCATGGCCGTCTGGTCTTTCAGGCTGGATCGGGCAGCACGGCAAAGGTGCTCGCCAGGGGCCTGGGCATGCTGCCCATGGAAAAGCAGTTGGAGCAGCTGATGGACTGGCTGAATCTGATGGCGGAACAAATCCCAGGCTCCGATGGCCTCACCGATGCCCAGCGCATCGAGCAGCTCAAGGCCCAAAACGAAGCAGTCCTCAGTGTCTAGGGCCCCTAAGTGTTTAGGGCCCCTGATCTCCGAAGGCATCCCACGGGCGAGCGCAAACCTTCGTTACGATTATGAGAACGTAGACGGCTGGGCCATGGGTGAACTCCTCGATATCGGCTCGGGCTTCGAATTTGGCACCGGCCTGACCTCCGCCCTTGTCGGGCTAGTCGGACTTGTCTTGATGGCCACGATGAATAATCCTGGCAACAACAACGACGACGACGATTCCAGCCCCGGTGGTGGCCTGATGCAGCCCGTCGCCTAGCCAGGACCTTCCTGAAGTTCAACTTTGTAGGCCCGCGGCACCACCACCAAAAACAGCCACCACCACATCAAGACCCCCAGGGTCACCGGGGCTGAAATCCACCAGCGATGCAAGAGCAGCCAGCTGCCAGCGATCGCCATCAGGCCGGTCAGCAGGATGGTCCAGGGCTGGCACCACCAAGGCTTGCTTTGCCAAAGGGAAATGGGTATGCCGTCTTCCGATGCCAAATCAGCCCTAACGATGGAAGCTCCTTAGTTCTTCGGCAGGGCTGAAGGCAAATTGGCACCCGTGGGGCTGTAGGCCTGCACACCCGGCTTGGCAGGAGTTTTGGCTGAGGCCTTGAGGGTATTGAGCTGTTTCACCAGGGTATTTTCTGCCACCTTGTATTGGGGATCGCGCCGGGTGCCGAGATCCTCAAGCTTCAGCCGCTGAGCCTCCAACGGGGTCATCTTGACCGACACATCCGGATCAATGCCGTGCTTGTGGATATCACGGCCGCTGGGGGTGAGGTACTTGGCGACGGTCACGGTCATGCCGGAGCCATCGGAGAGGGCGCGAACCGATTGCACCAGACCCTTACCAAAGGTCTTTTGACCCACCAACAGGGCGCGGTGGTTGTCCTGGAGGGCACCGGAGAGGATCTCACTGGCACTAGCGGAACCTTCGTTGACCAAAATCACCAGGGGTTTATCAGTCAGCGCCCGGCCCGTGGCCCGCTTGATGTCTTGAATCCCGTCGCGGGTTTTGGTGGACACAATCGTGCCCTCATTGAGCCACTCCCGGGCAATTTCGATACTGGCGACCAACAATCCACCAGGATTGCTTCGTAGATCGAGTACATAACCATCGACACCCTTCGCCTCCAGATCCTGAACGGCAAGGCGCATATCTTTCGTAGCCGTTGCCGTGAATTGTTTAAGACGGATATAACCCACCTTGCCGCCGTCGGGGCTGGTGTTGATTTGATGCTCCACCGCATGCAACTCAATTCTCTGGCGCGTCAACGCCAGGTCCAGGGTTTGGGTCTTGCGCTTGAGGGTGAGGGTCACGGTGGTGCCGGCCTGGCCGCGGATCAATTTGACCGCGTCTTCGGTGCCCATGCCCTTGGTGCTCTTGCCATCGATGGCCAGAATCACGTCCTTCGGCTGAACGCCAGCCTTAGAAGCTGGGGAACCTTCAATCGGGGAAATGACCACCAACTGTTTGGTGTCCTTATCGAGGCTCAGCTGGATACCAACCCCGGAGAGCTCCCCCGAGGTATCGATCTGCAGTTCCTTGAACTCCCGCGGGTCCAGAAACTTGGTGTAGGGGTCGTCCAAGCTGGAGAGCATGCCCCGAATGCCTTCATAGGCTTCCTTCGGACTGCCATAGGTCTTGGCCAACATGGCCTTGCGCAGTTTGCGCCACTGCTCCGGCGTGTATTTGCCGTTGATATCGAGATAGTCGCGGAAGACGATCTGCCAGGCCTGATCCATCACCTCCTTCGGGCTATCGCTGATCAGCGAAGCCCCACTTGGTGCAAGCAAAGGGGGGAGGGCGATCGACGCCAGAAGCCCCGTTGCTCCGACACCTGCGAGCACTAGCACCTTGGCGTGTCCCCTGGCCATGCTGCGAGCTCCCAATGCCCTAGTAATGCCCACAAGCTAATCGCCAAAGCCAGGCTTCGAGCAGGGCGAAAACCGAAGGCAATGGGGTGTCAGGCCTCGGGTTCAACCCAGCGGCCATCCTCCTTAATCAGGGCAATCAAGGCCTCCACACCCTCGGCTTCCGGCACCCGACGAATCTCATCGCGACCGCGGTACAGGGAAATGGTTCCAGGGGTTTTGCCGACATAGCCGTAATCGGCATCGGCCATCTCACCTGGGCCATTGACGATGCAGCCCATCACGGCAATATCGAGGCCGGTGAGGTGGGCCGTGGCCGAGCGCACCTGGTGCAGCACCTCTTCCAGGTTGAACAAGGTCCGGCCGCAGCTGGGGCAGGCCACGTACTCCACCATGGTCTTGCGCAAGCCGAGCGCCTGAAGAATCGAGTAGCAAACAGGGATTTCTTTCTCAGGGGCTTCGGTAAGGGAGACGCGGATCGTGTCGCCCAAACCATCGGCCAGGAGGGTGGCGATGCCAGCGGTGCTTTTGATTCGGCCGTAATCGCCATCGCCGGCCTCGGTGACGCCCAGGTGCAAGGGGTAATGGAAACCCTCAGCGTCCATGCGATGGGCCATCAACCGATAGGCCGCGAGCATCACCGGAGCCCGCGACGCCTTCATCGAAATCACAATGTTGTGAAAGTCGAGGCGATCGCAAATGCGGATGAATTCCAATGCCGATTCCACCATCCCCGCGGGCGTATCGCCGTAGGTAAAGAGCATCCGCTCTGCCAAGGAACCGTGGTTCACCCCGATGCGCAGGGCCTTGTCCTGCTCCTTGAGCAAGGTCACCAAGGGTTCAAATGTGGCCTGGATCCGTTCACCAATCTCCGCGATTTCAGCGTCGGAAAAGGAGGTGCGATTGGGATCGGGCTTGTCAAAAACAAACAGGCCAGGATTGATCCGCACCTTGTCCACGTGCTGGGCCACCTCCAGGGCGATCTTCATGCCGTTGTGGTGCACATCGGCCACCAAGGGCACCGGCTGGTAGGTATCTTCCAGGCGCTGGCGGATCTCCTTCACCGCCTTGGCATGGGCCAGGCTGGGCACGGTGAGACGCACAATTTCGCAGCCCGCCTCATGCAGCCGGCGAATCCCTGCGGTGGCCCCTTCAATGTCGAGGGTGTCCTCATTGATCATCGATTGGACCGCCACGGGGTGGTCACTGCCGATCCAGATGTCACCCACCCGCACGCTGCGGGTTTTGCGGCGACGGATCACCGTGTCAAAGCGGGGATCGTTAGCCCAATTGGTTGCGGAAGCTTCGGGACGGGCCAGGGTGCCAGTCATGGTGAAGAGACCTGGAGATGGGCCAAGCCTGTCACAGGGAAGCGGTCAATTGGCGAAGCCGCTCGGCAGCGCCGCGAAGATCCTCCCGGGTCAGCCACTTCGGCTTGCCCTCAGCCCCCGATGGATTGCGCAGCAGATAGGAGGGATGGAAGAGGGGAAGCAACAGACGGCCGCCGAGCAGCGGCCCCTCGCCAGCCAGCCATTGGCCGCGCAGCTGGGTCATGCCCGACTTCACCCCCAACACCCCCGCCAAGGCGGTAGCTCCGAGCAAGCCAATCAAGGGGGGATCCACCCAGGCAATTTGTTGATCCAACCAAGGACGGCAGGCAGCCAGTTCCCCACCCCGGGGCCTGCGGTTGTCAGGGGGGCGGCACTTCACCGCATTGCACAGGTAGATATCCCGGCTGGGATCGAGGCCGGCTTCAGCCAAAAGCTGGTCAAGCAGCTGACCGGAGCGGCCCACAAAGGGCTCTCCCTGCGCATCTTCGGTGGCGCCAGGGGCTTCCCCGATCAACATCAAGCGGGCCTTGTGGTCGCCTCGGCTGATCACCACCTGCTCGCGCCCGGAGCTGAGGCCGCAACGGGTACAGGCACCACAGGCCATGGCGAAAGCCGCCCAATCGGGCGCCGAACCGGGGGCTGGAGCATCGGCCATGGATGGGACTTGGGTTTGGGGATTTGGTTGGGGATTTTGTTTGGTGTAGGGATGAACCCTGCCGGGTTGATGCGTGGGGCAAAGTGGTTGCATAGCTCATGCCGCGCCACCTGTAGCCGGCCATTGCCCCATGCCGGCCCACATGAACCATGCCGGATAGGGGCTTGCTCTCCGATCGAGCCAAGGCTCTCCAGCCTTCGCTAACCCTGGCCATCGCTGCCAAGGCCAAACAATTGCGCGCCGATGGGGCCGATGTCTGCAGCCTCAGTGCAGGCGAACCGGATTTCGACACCCCGGAATTCATCCGTGCTGCTGCCATCAAAGCCCTGGATGGGGGCCAAACCCGCTACGGACCAGCCGCCGGGGAACCGGCGTTGCGTGAGGCGATCGCCGCGAAACTCAGCCAGGAAAACCACGTCGCCACCACGGCGGCCCAAGTGCTGGTCACCAATGGCGGCAAGCAGGCCCTTTACAACCTTTTCCAGGTGCTGCTCGGCCCTGGCGATGAGGTGCTGCTGCCTGCCCCCTACTGGCTGAGCTATCCCGAGATTGCCCGGATGGCTGGGGCCTCAGTGAAAGAACTGCCCAGTGATGCCGATCAGGGCTTCCGGCCCAAGCCCGAGCAACTGGAGGCGGCCATCACCCCAGCGAGCCGGCTGCTCGTGCTCAACAGCCCGGGCAATCCCACGGGCATGGTGCTCAGTCGAGCCGAGTTGGAAGCCATTGCCAACGTCCTGCGCCGCCATCCCCAGGTGCTCGTGGTGTGCGACGAGATCTATGAATTTCTCCTGGCACCTGGCCACACCCACCACAGCCTTGCGGCAGTGGCCCCGGATCTGTCCGACCGGATCTTCACAGTGAATGGTTTTGCCAAGGGCTGGGCCATGACCGGCTGGCGCATCGGCTGGCTGGCCGGAGCCCAAGAGGTGATTGGCGCCGCCAGCGCCCTGCAAAGCCAGACCACCAGCAATGTCTGCACCTTCGCCCAATTCGGAGCCCTGGCGGCCATCAGCGGCTCAAGGCAGTGCGTCCACGCCATGGCCGCCGAGTTCAACGGGCGCCGCAGCCTGCTCACGGAGGGCCTCATGGCCATGGAGGGCCTGAAACTCATGGCCCCAGAAGGCGCCTTTTACGCGTTCCCGGATGTGAGCCATTTCGGGCTCGATTCGATGACGCTGTGCAACCGCCTGCTCGACGAGGTGGGGCTGGCTGTCGTGCCGGGAGTGGCCTTTGGCGATGACCGCTGCATTCGCCTCTCCTGTGCCGCGTCACCTGCCACGATCGAGGATGGCCTCGAGCGCCTCCAGCGCTTTTTGAGCTCCCTTTAGGGCTTCCCCTCTTGGTCTTGATGGCGACCAACCGCGACGGCGCCCAACCGCGATAGCGACCATCCCAATCCCGCCTAAACCGTTCTGATTCCATGCGCATTCCCGCCCGCTTCACCGCCGTTGCCGTTGGCCTGTCGCTGGCCCTACTGCCTGCTCTTCCTGCCCTGAATCCAACGGCCCTAAGCGCCGTTGGCCTTGCTCCGGCTCGGGCAGAGGTGCAAAAACCCGTGCTGCGCATCGGTGCCATCCCGGATCAAAACCCTGAAAAACTGAATCGGCTCTACGGGCTAGTCGCCAATGAGCTCTCCCAGCAACTTGGGGTCACCGTCAAATATGTGCCCGTCACCGACTACTCCGCTGCGGTGAGTGCCTTCCGCACCGGCAATTTGGATGTGGTTTGGTTTGGTGGCCTCACCGGCGTGCAGGCCACCCTGCTCAAACCTGGGGCGCGCATGATTGCCCAACGGGATATCGATGCCCAGTTCTATTCGGTGTTCATCGCCAACACCGCCAGTGGCCTCAAGCCAATCCGCAATGTGAAGGGGCTGAGCGAACTCAAGGGCAAGCGCTTCACCTTCGGATCGGAAAGCTCCACCTCGGGGCGCCTCATGCCCCAATACTTTCTCAGCCAAGCGGGCGTGAAATTGAGTGATTTTGCAGGCGGAGCCCCGGGGTTCAGCGGCAGCCACGACGCCACCATTGCCCTGGTCCAAAGCGGGGCCTATCAAGCAGGCGCCGTAAATGAACAGGTTTGGAAATCCAACCTCCGCAACGGCAAGGTCAACAGAGCCAAGGTCCAAGTGATTTGGCGCACCAGCCCTTACCCCGATTACCTGTGGCTAGCCCAGCCCAACCTGGATCAAAGCTTTGGCAAAGGGTTCACCACCAAGCTCGCCAAGGCCATCATCAGCTGGCGGGCAAGTGATCCCGAGCAAAAGCAAATCCTGACCTTGTTTGGGGCCCAACAGTTCACCAAGGTCAACGGGGCTGAGTACAAGCAGATTGAGCAGGTGGGCCGGCAGATCGGCAAAATCCGCTGATCGTGCCCGAGCCTCAATGATCAGATAACGGGAAGGCAAACCCAATGAGCACCTGTCATCCCAGCCCAGGCCCGGCCCTGCTTGAACTGCAGGGCATCACCCTGGCCGGTCGGGGTCAACGGCGCCTCGAGGCCATCAAGCTCAGCATTGAGCCCGGGGAACGGGTTGCCCTGATCGGGGCCAGCGGGGCGGGGAAAAGCAGCCTGCTGGCGGTGGCCAATGGATTGATCAAACCCAATGGGGGCACCGTGCTCTGGCAGGGGGCGCCTCCAGCCAAAAGGCAGCGCCAACGCCGCCGTCAACAGGCCCGCATTGGCACCCTCTGGCAAGACCTGCGCCTGATCGAAGAACTCACCGTGCAGCAAAACCTCAATGGGGCTCGCTTGGCCCAATGGGGATGGCCCAAAGCCCTGCTCAACCTGCTGCTGCCGCTCGAGACTGGGCGTTGCGCAGCTGCCCTGGAAAAGCTTGACCTGGATCAGGCCCTGCTGGATCGGCCCGTTGCGTCCCTCTCCGGTGGCCAACGCCAGCGCGTAGCCATCGCCCGGCTCCTGCGCCAGGAGCCCCTGCTCGTGCTGGCGGATGAGCCCCTGGCCAGCCTCGACCCCAGGCTCGCCGAAGAACTCCTAGCCCTCTTATTGGATTACACCAGGGCACCTCGGGCCCTTGTGATGAGCTTGCACCGGCCGGATCTCCTGGGCGGGTTTGATCGCGTGGTGGGCCTGAGGGCTGGACGGGTGATGTTCGATCAACCGGTGGATCAACTCGCCAAAGACCAGCTGACGGCGCTCTATGCCAGCAGCCTTTGAGGAGCATCTCCCTACGTCCGGCAGCGCCGCTCTGGGTGTTGATGCCAGCCCTGGTGCTGATTCCGGTGCTGCTGGTTTTGCCCCAGCTGATCCATGGCGGTGGCTGGGAGCTCGTCGGCCAATTCGCCATGGCCGCCGTACATCCCTCCCTTGATCCGGTGGTGATCCAGTCGGTGATCAGCGGGCTCGGCACCACCGTGTCGATGGCCCTCCTCGGCTGGGCGGGAAGCATGGTGCTCGGGGTGGGCTTGGGCATTGCCAGCTCCCGCACGGTCTGGCGGGCGGTGCTCGGCCATGGGGCACCCGCGGAACTAATCCGCAAACTGCTCGCCATCCCCCGCTCGATCCATGAGCTGCTCTGGGGGTTACTGCTGCTCCAACTGGTGGGCCTCGAACCCGTGGTGGCCGTGGTGGCCATTGCCATCCCCTTCGGTGCCCTGGTGGCCAGGGTTGTCAGTGACCTGATCGACGCCTTGCCCACGGGCAACCTAAACGCCCTGCGCGCGGCTGGAGCACCAGCGGGGCCGGCCCTGGTCACGGCCCTGGGGCCGCCGCTGTTGCCACAACTACTGAGCTACAGCAGCTACCGGCTCGAGTGTGCCCTGCGCAGTGCCACCCTGCTGGGCGTCTTTGGCCTGGGCGGCCTGGGCACCGAACTGAGGCTCACCCTGCAATCGCTCAACTTCAAGGAACTCTGGAGCGGCCTTTGGGTGCTGCTGGCCGCCATGGTGCTGCTCGAAACCCTGCTGGGCTGGCTTCGCCACCGGTGGTCGATGCCGAATCGCTTCACCAAAAAAGCAATGGTGAGTGGCCGGCAAGGCCAGGAACTGGTGGCCCTTGGGGCGGCGTTAATACCCCTTCTTGTATGGATCGCCCAGGGCCAACAGATCGATCCAGGGGCCTTGCTTCACTGGCAGCCCCTGCCGCCCATCGGGCCGCCGCACTGGGCCGAATTGGCGGAATTGAACTGGCCATCGCTGGTGGGCAACACCATCGTGCTCACGGGCCTCGCTGCGGCTCTCGCCGTGGGGGGTGCTCCCCTATTGCTGCTCTTGGTGGCGGCCTGGCCCCTGGGCAAACTCCTCGTGCGCGGGATCTGGTTGCTCGCCAGGCTCTGGCCACCGCCCCTGACAGCCCTGTTGCTGTTGTTTGTGCTCAAACCAGGCGTGCCAACCGCTGCCCTTGCCCTGGGGTTCCACAACCTCGGCATCCTGGGCCGCTTGTTGCTGGAGTGCGCCGAAACGGCCGACAGGGCACCTGAACAGGCCCTGATCAGTGGTGGGACAGGTCCCAGCATTGCCCTGCTCTATGGACGCTTTAGCTCTCTGGCGCGCCCCTACCTTGCCTACGGGGCCTACCGGGCCGACGTGATCCTGCGGGAATCGGTGGTGGTGGGTCTGGTGGGGGCCACGGGCCTCGGCAGCCAACTCCTTGAGGCCCTCAGCTCCTTTGCTTGGGACCAACTGCTTGCCCTGGTTGCCGTCTATGCCGCGCTGACCCTGCTGGGAGAAGATTTCAGCGACCGTGCTCGTCACCAACTCCTCGAAACCGCCCATGGTGATGACCAATCCCAAGAAGTTGGTGGTGCTTGGCGATAGCGGCGTGCAGGGCTGGGGCGATCCCCTCGAGGGGGGCTGGTGTGAACGGCTGAGACGCCACTGGATGGGGCGATCCAACGGCCCAGTTTTGTACAACCTGGGCGTGCGGGGTGATGGCTTGGAACGCCTAGCGGCCCGCCTGGTCGATGAGGTGGGCCGCCGCGGAGAACTGAGGCGTCAGAGCCCCCAGGGAATCCTGATCGGCATCGGCCACAACGATGCGGCCCGGGTGGGGCGGGCCGATGGTCGGCAGCAACTGGACCCCGAAGGCTTTCTCTTTGGTTTGAAGCAGCTGCTCGCCACGGCCAAGGCCCTGGCCCCGGTCCATGTCTTGGGACTGGCGCCGGTGGATGAAGCCGCCATGCCCTACGCCGAGGTTCTTTGGTACCAACTCGACGACATCCGCCGCTACGAGGCCCTGCTGGAGGAAGCCTGTCTCGAGGCCGATATGCCGTTTTTGCCCCTGCTCGATGGGCTACTGGCGAATCCCAACTGGCGGCAATGGCTCTGTGGGGATGGGCTGCATCTCAACACCGAAGGGCATCGCCAGGTGTACGAACGCATCAGCCACTGGCCTGCCCTTCTGCAATGGGCCGATCAGGGTCCAGCCGCCGCTGCGAATCACCCAAACAGGTGAGGGGCATTCCTCCCCCTGGGGGACGCCACAACCCGGGCTAACAAAGAACGTAGATGCCCCCTACCGGCGTCTTCATCGTCCAGGCTCCATGGCCCAATCCACCCCCACCAAGTCCCAACGTCGCTCACGCAACAAGCAATGGCTCCAAGCCTTGGCCCAGGCCAACCAATCCAAACAGGCTGAGCTCAGCCTCCACTGGCGCAATGCCCTGGTCAGCGAAAATTTGGCCCTCGTGCGCCAGGTGGCTAACCGCCTCAGCAAGCAAACAGGCCAACCCTTTGACGAGCTGGTTTCGGCGGGAAGCATGGGGCTGATTCGGGCCGTGGAGGCCTTCGACCTCCAACGGGATTGCCGCCTAAGCAGTTTTGCGGTGCCTTACATCCGCGGTGCGATCTTGCACGACCAGCGGGACAACGGCCAACCGCTCAAAACCCCCAGGCGACTGCGCGAGCTACACCAGCGGGCACGACGGCTGGAGGAACAACGGCGGCGCCAGGGCGCAGCAGCCCTGGGTACCGCCGAACTTGCAGGGGCCTTGAACTGCCGGATTGAGCAGCTGGAAGAAGCCAACCGCGCGCAGCGGGCCCTGAAAGTGCTGAGCCTCGATGCCCCTTTTCCTGGGAGCCATCAAACCTGGGGGGAAAGCCCATGCCTGGTGGATCAGATTGCCGATCCAGAAACCAGCGAGGGCCTCAACCATCCCAGCGAAGACCCAACCGACGGCCCCGCCCAGGCGCAGCGGAGCTGGCTGGAGTGCCAGTTGAAGGCCCTACCGGGCCTGGATCGCGCCCTACTCCAGGGCCACTGGATTCTTGAACACAGCTGGAAAGAACTTGGTTTTCAGTTACGGATCGGTCCCAAACAAGCCCAAGCCCGCGCTGAAGCCGCCCTCGACCAGCTACGCCACAACCTGCGACGGGAGGCCCAGTAGCAGGAAGCAGGCCATGGCGATGAGGGCCGCAATCGTGGTTTGCAGGCCATTCACCAATTCATTGGTGAGCCAGCTGAAGCGGTGTTGGCAGGTTGCCCCAATCACGCTTTCAATCAGGGTTGCCAGCAAGCCCACCACGGTCACGAGGATCCACCCCATCGCCGTTGGCAGCAGCCCCAACAGGGCTATCAGCGAGGCCATCAGGGCACTGCCCACCAGGCTGGCGGCGGTGCCCTCCAGGCTGATGGCCCCCTCCGTACCGGGGGGGACCGCTCGAAAGGTGGTAATCAACAGGGTGTGGCGGCCCCAGCGCTTGCCGATTTCACTGCCGAAGGTGTCCGCCAACTTGGCGGCAAAACTGGCAGCAAAACCCACCAGCAACACCGGAGTGGCCTGGGGGGGGAGGAGTTGGGTTGCCAGGGCCAACACCGCACCGGTGGCCGCCGAACCCCAGACATTTTCGGGGCCCCGCCGGCCACCCCTCGCTTCCGCCAGACCCCGGGCCTGTTTGCTGCGAAAGCCCAGCTTGGTGACCATCGAACCCAGGGCCAAATAGGCCACCACGGCCAGCCAGCCCCTGGGGCCCAAGCTGCCCCAAAGGAGGGTGCCGAGGATGCCGGCATGCACCCAGCCCGCCTTGGTCAGCAGGGGCAGTCGCTGGGCCAAGGCAATCAAAAGCCCATTGATCAACAGGGCAGAGAACCAGCTCACCAGGACGGTAATCAACGCAGGCACCTCGCTTCTGTTGCACAGATCTAAGCCAGGCCGCTGAAGGGGCCAATCGCCATCGATAATCGACTCAAGACGTTGCTGCCGTCATGGTGTTTAACCGCAAGGAAGTTTTCCGCCACGATTTCGGCAGCGAAGGCGCCGAACCGGCCACGATTGCGATAAGGCCCGCCACTGAGAAAGCTTCAGCAATCAAAGCGTCTGCCACCGAAGCTTCAGCACGCAAGACTGCAGCACTCTTGCCAGGTGATTCCTTCCAGTTCCAAGCGCCCAAACCAGGCGGAGCATCCCCCGAAGCCAAACAAGCTGGCAGCACAGAAGCCCCCGTCAGCACCCTCACCACGACGGAAGCCATCGCCGCCGAGCTGCGGGCAGCCCAAGAAGCCATGCCAGCGCCGATTAACGCCACCTTCGCTCCCGACTGCCTCAATCCCGTCAACGCAGTCCCCACGGCCCGCCGCCGCGCCGGCGCGAACCTCGCGGGCTTTAAGACCATGGGCAAAGACATGCTCAAGAGCTGATATCCAAAGCTGATAGCTGGGCGAACAGCGCCCCTACAAGCCCGCCCGCCAATGGCTGAGCAGGGCCGCAGCTGTTACCGCGGCAGTGGAACTTCGCAAAATCGTGGGCCCCAGGCTGACCGGAATCCAGCCCTGGGAGATGGCCAGTACTTCTTCGGCGGGGCTCCAGCCCCCTTCTGGGCCGATCGCCATCACAACGCCTTTATCGGAGTTCGGATAACCGAGCGCAGAAAGGCTTGCCTGCTCCAGCACCGCCTCGAGCAAGGGAAGACCTTCGCGCCGCGTTGTAGCTAGCAGACCCAGACCCGAGGGCGGTTGGCCCAAGCAGGCCTGGGCTGGCTGCAAGGCCGCAAGTTCAGGAGACCACAACCGCTCACACTGCTCCACCGCCTCCCGCAGGATCAGTTGGCAGCGCTCGCTGTTGAACGGGCCTGGAACACTCCGCTCAGCCTTGAGGGGCGTGAGGCGATCAAAGCCCAATTCACAGGCCATGCGCAGCACCAACTCCCCATCTCGCTTGGGCAAGGCCACCGCCAATTCCAGAGGCAGCAAAGGCCTGGCTTCCGACTGCAGGGGCCCATCCACCGGTTGATCCAGGACCGCACGGGTGCCGCCCGCAAGGGTGGCGCTCCAGAGATGGCCCGCACCATCAACCAGGGCAAAACGGTCGCCCTCGCGCAGCCGCAACACCCGGCGCAGGTAGTGCAATTCCTCGGCCACGAGCGGCAGCTCAGGGCCCTCGCCCACCAGGCGGTGGGGGGGGATCAATAGGCGGCGCAGTTCTCGGACCACTGGCTACTGGGGGAGGGGCCGATCGCGCTAGTCGTCGAACACCGACTCGGGTTGCTCCTCAATCGGCCAGTCCTCGTTGAGCCCCCCGATCAAGAGCTCCTCAATCTCCACCACATCATGGTTGAGCTGGCGCAGGGCATTGATCAAGACATCGAGGGCGAAGCCATCACTGGTGCCCAGGTCGAGCCAGCAGCGGGCCCAGTTCTCCTGGTATTCCATCGGACCCATGTTGTGCATAAAGGCGGGCATGGCCGCCTGGGCGTCTTCGCTGTCGTAGGCCATCCAGCTGAGCTCGGCGCCCTCCTCGTGCACCTGCAACACCTCAGCGTTGAAGGCGCCGCATTTACCCAGGAAAAACCAGCTATCCAAGGCCGTTTCCACGTAGCCCCGTTCACCGCCGCCGGGGGGATTGGCAAAGCGCAACCATATCCAGCAATTGAAAGGGTCAAATTCGCGGAAACGCACCTCCATGGCTCGGACCAAAACAACAACTATTCCCCTATCAAACACGCCAGGCCCCCAACACACCAGGCATGCTTGGCAGATGCTCGAACTGCGCGACGTCTCGTACCAAAGCGCAACCGCCGCTTCACCGGTGCTGCGCCAGATCAATCTGCAACTAGCCCTCGGAACGCCTGCCCTTGTGGCAGGTCCCAGTGGCTGCGGCAAAACCACCTTGCTCGAGGTGATGAGTGGTCTGGCGGAGCCCAAGACCGGCTCGATCACCTGGGATGGCGAAGGGCTTAACGGTCGCCAACGGCGCTGGCTGTGCGGCCTGGTCTTTCAGTTTCCCGAGCGTCATTTCCTAGGGCTCAGCGTGGGCCAGGAACTGAAATTGGGCCAGCGGCGCCTCAGTGCCGACAACGCCGAAGCCGTGCTTGCCCTGGTGGGCCTGGGGGGCCTCTCCCTCCAGCATGCACCGGAACAGCTCAGTGGCGGCCAACAACGCCGGCTGGCCCTAGCGGTGCAATTACTACGCAACCCCAAGGTGCTGCTCCTCGATGAACCCACGGCAGGCCTCGACTGGAGCGTGCGCCGCGAGATCCTTGATCTTCTAGCAGTGCTCTCGAAGGACCGAATGTTGTTGGTGGTCACCCACGAACCGGAGCTCTTCGTTGGGGTGATCGCCCAGGGATGGCGCATGCACGACGGCATGCTCGCCCCCCTCGAACTGCCAGGGCCCTGACGAGCGATTCGTACGATGCCTGAATCAGGGAACCAACCTTTGGGCGACCAGTTGTTGCGGGCTACGGCAGCCGATGGAGGCATCCGCATGGTGGCCGTGACCACCACCGAAGCCAGTCGGGTGGCCCGCCAAAGGCATGGGCTGTCGTTTATCACCACGGCCCTATTGGGGCGCGCCATGACGGCCGGTCTACTGCTCGCCAGCTCCATGAAGGTGGCCCATGGCCGGGTCAACCTGCGCATCCAATCCGATGGACCCCTGAAGGGACTGATGGTGGATGCGGGGCGCGATGGCACGGTGCGGGGCTACGTGGGCAACCCCCAGCTCGAGCTGGAACTGGTGCAACCCATCGATGGCGGCAGCCAGTTCGACTTCAAAACAGCCACCGGCACGGGCTACCTCCACGTCGTCCGCGACCTGGGCGAAGGTGAACCGTTCAGCTCCACGGTGGAACTGGTGAGCGGTGGCATTGGCGACGACCTCGCCTCCTACCTGGTCCATTCCGAGCAAACCCCGTCGGCGGTGTTTGTAGGCGAACAGATCGATAGCCAGGGGGTGCGCTGCAGCGGTGGAGTGCTGGTGCAGGTGCTCCCCAAGGCCGCCCGCGAACCCGCCCTGGTTGCCCTATTGGAAGAGCGCTGCCAGGAGGTGAGGGGCTTCAGCCAACGGCTAGCTGAACACGCCACCAACCTGCAGGGACTCCTCGAAGACATCTTCCCCGACCTCGATCCCCAGCCCCTGGAACGGTTGGCCAACCGCCAGGGCGTGAGGTTCCAGTGCACCTGCAGCCGCGACCGCAGCGTTGGGGCCCTGCAACTCCTGGGCAAGGGTGAACTCACCTCCATGCTGCAGGAAGACGGCCAGGCAGAGCTGATCTGCCACTTCTGCAATGAGCATTACGTGGTGGAACCGCCTGAGCTGGAAGCGTTGATTCAGGCCGTCAGCTGAAGCGGGATACTCCCTTAGATCCCTAACCGAGCAGCAGCGCTCCCAAAAGCAACACCACGAGAGCGGGCAAGCTCTGCACCTGGACAGAAGACAGGGGAAAGCCCATGGGGAGGGATGGATCCAAGCCCGCCGCCAGCAGACCACCGAGCACCAAACCGAGGCTCAGCAAGCCAACGCTCCAACCAACGGCCTTCAGAAACTTGCCAGTGCGCCGCTGGAGATTGATCACGGCCATGCCTGTAGCCAAGGCCAACAACAACTCCGGCGGGGCCGCAGGCACCAACACCAACAGGCCGAGCAAAACACCTGATGTGGCCAGAGGAAACCACAGCTCCCTGCCCTGGGCCGCCGGCGACACCCTCGGCAGGGCCGCCTGGGCAAATTTGGGCAACTGGGTGAGCTTTGGCAGCTGGGGAAGCTTGGGCAGGGCGGACACAGACAATTTCTGGGCCGGCGGCACCTGTTCCCGCTGGGATGCGGTTTTAGCTGCGGTGCTCACCTTGCCTTGCTGGCGCTGCTTCAAGCGCTCCATCAACACGGCGTCGTAAGCGGCCTCCACCTTGGAGGAGGCCATGGTGTCGCCTGCCACTTCGAGCAGACGGGCCCGTTTAGCCGCCTGGACCTCGTCAAAACTGGCATCAGCCGTAATCCCCAAGCGCTCGTAGGGACCCGGGGCATCGGCCGGCGGCGAGGGCGAATCGGAGCGTTGGTTCATAGCAACGAAGCCTATCGAGGCCAGCCAAGCAATGGGACGAAAAGCGTGCCCCTAGAACAAAGGCTCACTGTTTTGGTAACCGTCGTCCTGCTGAAGTTGGCGGAGGCAGAGCTCAGCATCAGCCAGCAGCAGGCGCTGACGATGCTTGAGCAGGGGGATCTGGGGGGGCAAATGGCTGCCTTCGCGCATAACCACCGTGCCGGACGACAAACCCTCAAGATCGGGCTGAAAATTGACGTAATCGCAGCCCCCGTCAGGGCGGGGACGCACCAGCCATACAGGCATCGGCATCGCAGTGATGGATTGTTTCACCCCATGCTGGCGCGAACCGCGGCCGCCTGTGGTCCTTGGGTCCTAGGATTCACTACTGAAGAGAGAAAGAGACACGATATTTGCAGTCGTGGACGTAAAAATGCCATTGTTCACCATGCATTGTACCAGGGACCGGTTCCGTCATTATTTGGAATCTAGGGAATCAACTATCAGCAAAACATGAGCCAACCACTTAAATTTTACTGGGTAACTGGTTTAACTTGCCAAACAACAAGTTAACAAAATTGTCATCACAATCAATACCGCCATAACCGGACAATCTTCAAGTTCAAATGCAAATGCGCCAAAAGCAACAAAGAGGTTAATGCCATCAACGTTACCTGTGGGAAGACCACAAACAGATTGCCATTCAATTGGCCAATAATGCAGAGATGGGTGGTTTCTTACACCCCCAGCCAGCTGCAGCAATTGAAAAGCTGAGTTATTTAGCCCCTGCTTCTCGAGCGTCTGACAGAGCTGCGAGACCTTCTGCTTAGTGATGCCGCAGCCCACTAGACCCCGCAGGTAAATGGCGAGAACCAGAAGGCCTACCAGGTGGACTTGGAGCATCGACCCCATTCCACAGACGGTTGGCCATCGCTGAGTAATCGAATTGACAACCTGAGTACGAAGCCGAGAGGACCGATTTTTACGAGCAGTGCAGGCGCGTGCAGGAGCCAAGTCTGGTGTGACTTTTCCCAGCCCAGCCCTGCCAGAACCCATCCTGCCAACAATGCCAAGTCCTCCGAATTGCCCCCTTGCGGCAGGCCCGTACTTAAAGTTGCCTAAACAACAGGTTAAGACTCGGTCGATTGGCAGTCATAGCCCGGGGGATTGGGACATTGGAGGTGTTATAACACAACAGGCTTGACAACCAATGTGACGGAATTATTAAGCCCATCCAAGTCCGAGCCACTGCCCTTTTCGCTAGCCCAGCTGCACTGGCTATCGCGGGCCCAGCTCTTGCCAACGGTCTTGCGTACGCTCATTGCAGATCCAGCCTTAGCCTCGGCCTCCTTAACAGACGAAGAGCGCCTGCAGGCCTTTCAGTCATTTTGCAGCGACCAGAAACTAAGTAGCCCTGAGGAGCTCGAGGCCTACAGGCAGCAACAGCTCCTGCACCAGGAAGATTTACAGTTTTTGATCGAACGACCCCTCCGCCTGGCCCGGTTATGCGAACAGCAGTATCTACCGAAAGCTGAAGCCCGCTTCCTCGAGCGCAAAACATCGCTCGATCAGATTGTTTATAGCCTACTCCGCGTGGACGATGGTGGCCTAGCCCGGGAACTGTATTTACGAATCGCCGATGAAGAGACCGATTTCCCGTCGGCTGCCACTCAATACAGCCTGGGCCCTGAGAGCAAAAGCAATGGCTTGGTAGGCCCCGTACCGCTGCTGCAAGCCCATCCCAATTTGGCCCAGCGGCTACGAACCAATCGCCCAGGCCAACTGATTGAACCCTTTCAGATTGAACAGTGGTGGGTTGTTGTTCGAGTCGAAAGCTATACCCCTGCGGTCTTGAATGACACCACCCGCATGGCCATGGCCAAGGAGCTCTTTGAACAATGGCTTGAAGAGGAGTTGAAAATCAAATTAACCCAGATCGCCCAGCAATTACAATCAAATCAACAGGGGGCTGATCGGCCATGACCCAAGCCAAGATCCATCCTTTTGTGATCAGCCATCCCGCCTTGGCCGACCTGCCGGCTCCCCTGGCTGAACGCCTGCAATCCGAGGTGATTCTACGTCGTTACGAGGTAGGTCAAGCCCTGTGCCTGGATCAGCAACTTCCTAGTGAAATGTTGCTGATTGTCCAAGGAAGTGCCCGATTGATGGCCCGGGATCAGGGCCGATTGTTCACGGTGGAAAAGCTGGGTCCGGGCAGTTGGGTTGGTCTGGCCTCGTTCCTGCGGGCTGGGGGCTGCGAGGAAGTCAGTGCGGCGGAGCCAGTATTGGCGGCAGCCATCCCGGATGTCCTGGCCCTCGAGTTAATCGCCGATTCCTCCTTTTACCGAGAGGCCTGCGGCAATGTTCTGGCCGCAGAATTGGCAGCATTGCTCCAGTGCCTACTCGATCGAGGAGCCGGAGGAACCCTCGGGCTCAAAGAAGCCCTTGGGCAGGCCAAGGCCTTTACTTCAGTAGCAAAACCTAGTACCTATCAATTAGAGCAACAGGTCTATCTCGCCAGTTGCAATGGCATCGACCAGACCTATGGATCCCTAGTGGATCTAGCCATTGGCATGCCCCCAAGCCAAGGGCCCCTACCCCTGCGGCTTGTTGCCCTTCCAGAAAACTTTTTGAAGCGCCCCCAGCAGCGCTCCTCCGCCCTGCTACCAGGTTCGAACGGCCACCCACATCAAGAGCTATCAGGAGAACTGGCGCTAGCCCACGATGTAGCCCCTGCCCCCCTAGCAAGTAGCTTGGATTTGACTGGGGAAGGGGAGCGTCGCTTTCGCTTGATCCGCGCCGAGGGTGTGCTCGAAGAGACCCTGGCCTGCTTCCAGATGCTCTCCTTGGAACTGGAGCTGCCGTTTCGTCGCGATGCGATCGAGAAAATCCTCAGGGATGTGTTGCGCCGAGGGCAGACCCCGGATCTGCAAATATGTGGCCAGTTAGCGGCCATGCTCGGATTGCACGTGAGCGGAGCCAAGGTGGCCGCTTCCCAAGGCACGCGGCTGCAGGTGCCCGCCCTGGTTCCCTGGAAGGAGGGTTTTGCCCTGCTGCGGGCCAGCCACGCCGGGGGCATGGTGCTGGCATCGCCGCGCGATGGCATCGTGCTGCTCCCCCCCGATCAGATCGAGGAGCACTACCCCGAGGGGATCGAGCTCCTGTTGCTCGAGCGCACGCTTCAAACCCCAGAGCAGCGCTTTGGGCCGAGTTGGTTCTTTCCCGCCATCAAGCGTTATCGCGGGATACTCGTGCAGGTGGTGCTGGCCTCGTTTGTCGTCCAGATGTTTGGCCTGGCGGGCCCCCTGCTCATCCAGGTGATCATCGACAAAGTGATCACCCAACGCAGCCTCGACACTCTCCAGGTACTTGGTATCGGATTGGTGGTTGTCACCCTGTTGGAGGGGGTGTTGGGGGCATTGCGCACATTTTTGTTTACAGAAACCACCAATCGCATTGACTTGCGGCTCGGCGCGGAGGTGATCGATCACTTGCTGCGCCTACCCCTTAATTACTTCGACAAACGGCCCGTCGGTGAATTGGGAACGCGGATTGCTGAACTTGAAAAAATCCGCAGTTTCCTCACCGGCCAAGCCCTAAGCACCGTGCTTGATGCGGTTCTATCGGTTCTCTACATCATCGTGATGGTTGCCTACAGTTGGTTGCTGACCTTGATCGCCCTTGGCGTCCTACCGATTCAAATTGCCCTCACCTTACTTGGAGCCCCATTATTTCGTCGTCAATATCGAGAGTCCGCCCAGGAAAATGCCCGCACCCAAAGCCACTTAGTTGAGGTGTTGAGCGGAATCCAAACGGTGAAGGCCCAGAACATTGAGATGATCAGCCGCTGGAAATGGCAAGACTATTACTCGAAATACATCGCCCGCACCTTTGAAAAAACCGTCACCGGCACGGCCCTCACGGAAACCAGCCAGGTGCTTCAGAAGCTCTCGCAACTGTTGGTGCTATGGGTGGGCGCAACCCTTGTCTTAAAAGGGGAAATGAGCCTGGGTCAGCTGATTGCCTTCCGCATCATCTCGGGGTATGTGACTCAGCCCTTGCTGCGGCTTTCATCGATCTGGCAAAGCATCCAGGAACTCAAAGTCTCCTTTGAACGTCTTGCAGACGTGGTCGATACGCCCCAGGAATCGGATGATGCCGATAAGGCCAAGATTCCCTTACCTCCACTTGTCGGTGCTGTGCGGTTCGAGCAGGTCGAATTTGCATTCTCCCGAGTGAATCCTCCCGTTCTTCATGAGGTGTGTCTAGATATCTCCCCCGGCACCTTTGTCGGGGTGGTCGGCCAAAGCGGCAGTGGTAAGAGTACCCTCACCAAAATGTTGTCGCGCCTCTACGCGCCCGACAAGGGGAAGATCCTGATTGATGGCTACGATATAGCCAAAGTTGAGCTCTATTCCCTGCGCCGCCAAATCGGCATCGTGCCCCAAGAACCCCTTCTATTTAGTGGCTCAGTTGCAGACAACATTGCCTTGGGCGATCCCGATGCCAGTAGCGATGCCATTGTTGAAGCGGCCCGGCTAGCTTGTGCCCACGAGTTCATCATGGAGATGCCTGCTGGCTATAGCAGTGATGTCGGAGAACGGGGAGCGGGCCTATCGGGTGGCCAAAGGCAACGGATCGCCCTGGCGCGCACCCTAATGTTGCAACCCAGATTGTTGGTGCTCGATGAGGCAACCAGTGCCTTGGATTACGACACCGAGAGAAGAGTATTTAGAAACCTCTTGGAAAGCTTGGACAATTGCACGGTCTTTTTCATCACCCATCGCCTGTCTACCATTAAACGGGCCGATCGAATCGTGATGATGCACCAAGGCGCGGTTGCAGAAGAGGGAACCCACGATGCCTTAATGGAGCTCAAGGGACGCTATTACGCCCTATTCCTTCAACAGGAAGCAGCCTAATGACCTTGAAACTCTCGCCCTTAGGGCTCTTCCGCAAAGCGCAGAATGCCCTGGAACAACGAGTGGGATCAGGCCACCAGCAGGTGGCCATCAAGCAATCGCCCCGCATGGTACGCCTAGTGGTGTGGGTGTTGATGGGAACCACCGCCTTCGGCGTGGGTTGGTTGGCATTCGCCAAAACCGAGGAAGTGGTCACAGCCCCCGGCAAACTGCAGCCCATTGGTGATGTCAAAACGGTTCAAATGCCCCAAGGAGGGGTGCTCAAACAAATGCTGGTCAAGGAAGGTCAGCGGGTGAGCAAAGGCGAGGTGCTGCTACGGCTCGACAACGAGGCGAGTGTGGATCGGGAAAGTGGGCTGGACAACTCAATCGCCGCAAAGCGCAAAGAGCTGACCCTGAAGCAAACAGAATTTGACCGCTACTTAGAGCTCAACCAAACCGAGCAGCAGGTCTTTACAAGCACCCTGAATCTCGACCGGGAAGTCTTGGTGCGGTTGGAGCAATTACGACGGGCAGGCGGCGTGGCGGAACTGCAGTATCTGCAACAGCGAACCAAAGTCAAACAGGATGAGGGTGATCTCTCCAAGGCAAAAATTGATCGTTTGCGTCAAAGCGCCATATTGAGGCAGCAGATTCAGTCGCTCAAGGGAGAACTGGCCGACCTATCCACCAGGTTGACCGAATCCAGGGTGGCAAACCGTTACCAGGCGATTCGTTCGCCGGTTGATGGGGTGGTGTTTGACCTCAAACCCACTGGTGCAGGCTTTGTGGGCCAAGGCAGTGAGCCGGTGATGAAAATTGTGCCGTTTGATGCTCTTCAAGCCAAAGTGGAAGTTCCCAGCTCAAAGATTGGTTTTGTGCGGCTAGGCCAGAGCGTCGATGTCAGCATTGACTCCTTTCCAGCCAGCGATTTTGGCGTCCTGCAGGGGGAGATTAAACGCATTGGATCGGATGCATTAGCCCCTGATCAAATGAATCAAGATTATCGGTATCCTGTTAACGTGGGGCTTAAAAGCCAAACCCTAAGACTCAGCTCAGGCCAGAGGCTGCCCCTCCAGGTGGGGATGTCGTTGACCGCCAACATCAAGCTACGCAAAGTCACATACCTACAACTCTTGCTCAGCGACTTCAAAGACAAGACCGATTCCCTGAAGAAGATCTAGTCCTAGAGGGCAATCGGTTCGACGCCACTCACCACCGGGGCTACGGCACTGAGCTCCAGATCGGGGTGATCCTCGGCGAGCTGGTTGAGATTCCAGTCGTTCTTGAACAGCAGCACCGGCCGATCCCAGGCATCACGCACGGTTTTGCAATTGAAAATACGGCCCACTTTTTCCAGGGCTGGCCAACCGCCGCTCACCCAACGGGCAACGTTGAACCCCAAGGGTTCGATGCGGGTTTGAACCCCGTATTCATGTTCCAGCCGGTATTGCACCACCTCTAGTTGTAGTTGGCCCACCGCCGCCAGGATTGGATCGCGCTTGCTCTGGTCGGTGTCATAGAGCACCTGCACGGCCCCCTCTTCCCGCAGTTCGTTCACACCCTTGCGAAAGCTTTTAAACGCCGAAGGGTTGGGATTGCGTAACCAGGCAAAGATTTCTGGACTGAAGCAAGGAATCCCCTCGTATTCCACCTTGGAGCCCACATACAAGGTGTCGCCAATAGCAAACATGCCGGGATTGTTGAGGCCAATCACGTCGCCCGGGAAGGCCTCGTCCACCACCTCCCGGTCCTGGCCGAATAATTTCTGGGGCCGGGACAGACGGATCGTTTTGCCACTGCGGGCATGGCGCACGGCCATGTCCTTTTCAAACTTGCCGCTACACACCCGCACGAAGGCCACCCGGTCGCGGTGACGGGGATCCATGTTGGCCTGCAACTTGAACACAAACCCCGTGAAATCGGGGCTCAAGGGATCTACCTCCCCCGCCGCCGATTGCCGGGCCGTGGGCTTCTGGGCCAGTTCCAAAAAGGCATCCAAAAACGGACGCACGCCAAAGTTGGTCATGGCCGACCCGAAAAACACCGGGCTGAGCTCGCCGGCATGCACCAACTCCAGGTCGAGGTCGGCACCGGCCCCATCGAGCAACTCCAATTCCTCTAGGGCCGCAGCCAAGAGTTCCGGTTCCACCAGGGTGGCCAATTCGGGATCGCTGGAATCCAGCCGCCGTTCGTTGCTCTGCTTGCCCCGCTCGGCCCGCTCAAACAAGACCACCTGCTTGGTGCGCCGGTCGATCACCCCGCGGAACCGGTCGCCGCTACCGATCGGCCAATTCACCGGCCAACAGGCCAAACCCAACTCCTGCTCAATTTCATCGAGTAGCTCGAGGGGCTCCCGCCCTGGCCGGTCCATCTTGTTGATGAAGGTGAAGATCGGGATGCGCCGCATCCGGCACACCTCAAACAATTTGCGGGTTTGGGGTTCAAGCCCCTTGGCGGCGTCCTCGAGCATCACCGCGTTATCGGCGGCGGCCAGGGTGCGGTAGGTGTCTTCCGAAAAGTCCTGGTGTCCGGGGGTATCCAGCAAGTTGATCGTGCTGCCGGCGTAGTCGAACTGCAGCACCGTGGACGTAATCGAGATGCCGCGCTGCTTCTCCAGCTCCATCCAGTCGGAGGTCACCTTGCGCTGCTCGCCCTTGGCCTTGACGGCACCGGCCTGCTGGATCGCGCCCCCATAAAGCAAAAGCTTTTCGGTGAGGGTGGTTTTACCGGCGTCAGGGTGGGAAATAATCGCAAAGTTGCGGCGCCGGCCCACAGCAGCGGCCAACTCGGCCAGTTCTGGAGCTGTGCTGCCCTGGGAGCTCAGAGAATGGGTGGAGCTGGTGGTCATGGGGCCAACCTAGAGGCGACCCCAGACCTCCAAATAGCGGCCGTCCAGGGCGGCCACCTGCAAACCTTGCTCTCCCACCGGCAAGCCAGCTGAGCGCAACTGGGCTTCCACCTCGGCAGGCTCAAACGCGGCATGGAGAGAGGCCAGGTAATCCCGTTGGAGCACGGGGGGCGCCGCACCCAGGTGAATCTGTTGCAGGGCTAGGGCTGCCCCGGGGGTAGCAGGGCGACGCAGGTCCTTGATGTAAACGGCAGCGCCTGGGGATGCCAGTTGGCGCAGGTGTCTCCAGAGGACTTGGGGGTCATGGAGATGGTGCAACAGGCTGTTGCTCACCACCGCCGTAAACCCGCCAAAGGGAAGGGTTTCAGGCCCCAAGAGCACCTGGGCAAAGCCCATCCGATCGGCCAGACCAGGCCCCCCCAAAGCGCGCTGGGCCAACTCCCTTTCAGCCAGCTCCCGCTTGGCAACCTCGAGCATGGCGGCGGCGCCATCAAGCCCGAGCACCGATGCCCGGGGGAACCGCTCAGCCAGGCGAAAACTGATGTTGCCCGGGCCGCAACCGAGATCCACCAACCGCGGCCCTGGCCCATCCCCCAGCGACTCGCCAAAAATCTCCAGCAGGCGCTCCACCAGAGCTTGATCGGTGGCCCCGAAATCCGCCTGCGCGTAGGCATGCACCTGCAGGGGGTCGTCCATCAGCTCTGGCTCAACGCTGCGTTGCATGACAACCGCGAAACCGCGCTGCAGATAGTGGCAATGGATGCTTGCACACCCCACCGGTGGCGTTATCGTTCGTCACACGTCAAGCCCCATACCCGTGCCCCCCTCAGCGCTCTCCCCAAAAGCCGCCAACCCAGAAGCCCAGCAGGCAGAAGCCCGCAAACAAGAGGCTGAAAACGCTTTTGCTGCAGCGGCGGGCACTCCGGTGGGCGAAGCGAAGAGCGGGGATTTTCCCTCCACAGCCCCCGCTGCCAACCCGGTTTTTTACCGCACCTACAGCCGCAAAACCCCCAGCGGCCGCGAAAGCTGGCACCAGGTGGCCGAGCGCAACTTGGGCGGCCTCAAACAACTGGGCAACCTCAATGACGAGGAGATCAGCCTGCTGCGCCGGATGCAGCAACAACAAAAGGCCCTGCCCTCGGGCCGCTGGCTCTGGATTGGTGGCACCGAGTGGATTGAGCGGAACGAAAATTTCTCCGGCGCCTACAACTGCACCTCCACCAACCTGGTGGATTGGGAAGCTTTCGGTCTGATGATGGACCTTGCCATGATGGGCTGCGGCACCGGGGCGATCATTGAGCCCCACCTGATCAGCCGTCTGCCAGCCATCCGCAACAAGCTGGTGATCGATGGGGTCACCGACATCGGCGCCACCCCCGCCGGTCAACGTCAGGACCACACCACCAGTTCGATCGACGGGCAACAGGTTCGTATCAAGGTGGGCGATACCCGCCGCGGCTGGGTGGATAGCTACCAACTATTGCTCGAACTCTGCAGCGATGAAAGCTTTGAGGCCGGCGAAGAGATCCGCATCAATATCGACCTCTCCGATGTGCGCCCGGTCGGCGAAACCCTCAAGGGGTTTGGCGGCATGGCCAACCCCGTGAAGCTCAAGGATCTCTATGGCCGGGTGGCCCACCTGCTCAACAAGGCCTTGGGCCGCCAGCTCACCTCCGTGGAGTGCTGCCTCCTGATCGATGAGGCTGCCGTCACGATCGTGGCCGGCAACATCCGCCGGAGCGCTGGCATGCGCCAGTTCTGCGCCGACGACAACTCCGCTGCCGGTGCCAAGGAAAATCTCTGGCAGCAAGACGCCGATGGCAATTGGCGGATCGATCCGGAACGCGATTCGCTGCGCATGGCGAACCACACCCGCGTGTTCCACGTTCGCCCCGGCAAAGAGGTGGTGCTGGAGGCCGTCACCAAGCAGTTCCAAAGCGGTGAAGGCGCCATCCAATTCGCCCCCGAGGCCATTGCCCGCTCCAATGCCGACCTCCTGGGCACCCCGGGACTGCGCCAGGAATTCATTGGCATTTATTGCGACCAAGGCCGGGAGCAGGCCGGCCAATGGCTCACAACCCACCATCCGGAGATCGACGCCGCCGAACTCGAGCACCGGCTCGGGCGCTACGGCCTCAACCCCTGCGGCGAAATCCTCGGGGCCGACTTCCACTGCAACCTGGCCGAAATCCATCTCAACCAGATTGATCCCGCCGATCACCAGGCCCAAGCCGATGCCTTCAAGGCGGCAGGCCTGGCCGTGGCTTGCCTGCTCAACCACCGCTTCGACGTGGAGCGCTACCGCCAAAGCCGCGCCTGGGATCCAATCGTGGGCGTGAGCTTCACAGGCCTGTTCGACTTTTTCGTGCATGCCTTCGGCACCCCGTGGCTGAACTGGTGGGAAGCCGGTCGCCCCGATACGGAAGCCGGTCTGGCCTTCAAGGAGCAGGAAGCCGCTTACCTGAGCCGCTGGAAAGAGATCGTCAACGAAGCCGTTTGGGAGTACTGCGATCGCCAGGGCCTGCGGCGCCCCAACCGCTGCACCACCGTGCAGCCTGCCGGCACCAAGAGCCTGCTTACCGGCGCATCCCCCGGTTGGCACCCCCCCAAGGCCCAGCGCTTCATCCGCCGCATCACCTTCCGCAAGAACGACCCTGTGGCCCTGGCCTGCTTGGACTACGGCTATTCGATCGTGCCATCCCAATCCGACAAGGACGAGCAGGGACGCCTGCTGGATGACCCATTCGATGCGCGCTGCACCGAGTGGCTGGTGGAAATCCCCACCGAAGTGAGCTGGGCCAACATCCCCGGGGCCGACACCGTGGAGATCAACAACTTCTCCGCCATGGCCCAGTTCGACTTCTACATGCAAGTGCAGAAGCACTACACCGCCCACAACACTTCCGCCACGGTGGAGTTCCGCGAAAACGAGATCGAGCCCCTCGCTGAAGCCATCTACAAGGCCATTGAGGAAGGCGAGGGTTACATCTCAGCGGCCCTGCTGGCCCGCTTCGACGCCAACGCCACCTTCCCCCGCCTGCCCTTCGAACCCATCGATAAGGCCACTTACCTCAGTCTCAATACCGAGGTCGCCAAGCGCCGGAGCTGCCCGGACTTCTTTGAAGCCCTCCAGCGTTACGACCGCGGCGAATTGGTGGAAGCGGGCCCTGCGGGATGCGATTCCGACAAGTGTCTGCTGCCCCTCGCCAAGCCGAACAACTAGGCCAGGCTGACCAAA
>Ga0310323_10024_pt1 | contig 38152 bp, 40 predicted proteins | sample LakEriER3TotalD7_FD_195537 | JGI IMG/M metagenome (GOLD analysis project Ga0310323, IMG submission 195537) | Enriched freshwater cyanobacterial communities from Lake Erie, Ohio, United States - ER36.Total.D7 (v2) (version 2) | ecosystem: Environmental > Aquatic > Freshwater > Lake | place: USA...
GGCAAGGGGGTCTTCTGGGGGTGGAGGGGCTGCGCCGCTGTCCCTGCAATCAAGCGGTTGAGGGCATTCACAAACGCCTGGGCTGCCGCCACGACGATGTCGGTATCGGCGGCATGGCCCGAATACAGCACCCCCTGGTGGCGCAGGCGAATGGTGACATCTCCCATGGCATCAATGCCTTCGGTGACACTCTTCACCGAAAACTCCACCAGCTCATTGGGCACCTGGGCCAGGCGATTCAAGGCCTGACAGACCGCATCCACAGGCCCTGTGCCGATGGAGGCTTCGGTGATTTCGGCTCCATCGCTGGTGGTGAGGGTCACGGTGGCGGTGGGCTGGAGGTTGCTGCCGCAACTCACTTGCACGCTCTTCAGGGAAAAGCGCGGTTCAGCCTGCTGCTGCACCTGCTCGCTCACGATCGCCTCGAGATCGCGGTCGCTGATCTCCCGCTTGCGGTCGGCCAGCTCCTTGAAGCGGGCAAAGGCATCATCGAGATCTTCGCGCTCCAGGGTGTAGCCCAGATCCTCAAGGCGGGAGCGGAATGCACTGCGGCCTGAAAGCTTGCCGAGGGAGATGCGGTTGTCCGAAAGGCCCACCGTGCGGGCATCAATGATTTCGTAGGTGAGGCGGTTCTTGAGCACGCCGTCCTGGTGAATGCCCGATTCATGGGCAAAGGCGTTGGCCCCCACAATCGCCTTGTTGGGCTGGACCGCCATGCCGGTGAGGTTGGACACCAGCCGCGAGGTTTTGGTGATTTCTTCGGTGCGCACCCCAGTCAGCGGCTTGGTGCTGTCAGCCGGGAAGCCCAGAAAGGGGTTGAAATAACTGCGACGCACATGCAAGGCCATCACCAACTCCTCGAGGGAGGCGTTACCGGCCCGCTCACCGATGCCATTGATGGTGCATTCGAGCTGGCGGGCTCCGGTTTTGACGGCCTCAAGGAAATTGGCCACCGCCAAGCCCAGGTCGTTGTGACCATGCACGGAAATCACGGCCTGGTCGATGTTCGGCACGTTGGCGTTGATGCCAGCAATCAGCTCCCCAAACTCCGCCGGGGTGGCGTAGCCAACGGTGTCGGGAATGTTGATGGTGGTGGCACCGGCGGCGATGGCCGCTTCGATCACCTGGTTCATAAATTCAGGATCACTGCGGCCGGCGTCTTCGCAGGAGAACTCGACATCGTCGACCAAGGAGCGGGCGTAGGCCACCATCTCGGAGGTGATCGCCAAAACCTCAGCGCGGGTCTTGCGCAGTTTGTGCTCGAGGTGGATGTCGCTCGTGGCAATAAAGGTATGGATGCGACGATTCGCCGCGGGGGCAACGGCGTCGGCACAGGCCTTGATGTCGCCCCGGGCCGCCCGGGCCAGGCCACAGATGATGGGCCCTTCAGCACCGCCCACCACCTCAGCGATGCGCTGGACAGCGCTGAAATCCCCGGGGCTGGCGAAGGGGAACCCGGCCTCGATGATGTCCACTCCCAGGCGGGCGAGCTGCTGGGCGATCGCCAACTTCTCCTCGAGGTTCAAGCTGGCGCCAGGCGATTGCTCGCCGTCGCGCAGGGTGGTGTCGAAGATCAATACCCGGCCGGGATCGCGGGCCATACAGGCGCCTCTAAGCGGAATGACTATGAGTTAGACCCAGTCTAAGGGGTGGGGCCCCTGGAAAGACCTAGGGATCTTTGAAGGTCCCTAGCGTGTCTTGAAAACACCGGCTCTTGGATGGCTTCAGCCTTTTCCAGATGGGGCCTTAGCTCGGCAAGGTCCCAAAAGCGATCCACGGCATTGCGCAGCTCCCGGGCCGCCATCCCCTCGGTGCCAATCAAGGTGATCCGTATCCCCTTGGCCCGCAACACCTCCACCAACCGCTCCAGATCCCTACTGCCACTCAAGAGCCACACCTCGTCGCTGCGATCAGCCACCGCCATCAAATCCAGGGCAATCTCCACATCGAGGTTGGCCCGGCCGAATTGGCGCTGATCCCCATCCCCGAGCTCGCGCAAGGGCTTGGTTCGAACCGTGAAGCCCAAGCCGGTGAGGGCATCGCGAAACGGACGCTGGTCGGTGGCGTCCTTGAGGCCCGCATACCAAAAGGCACTGCCCAACTCCAGGCCGTCCTGGGCCTGGGCAAAGGCCAGCAACCGCCGGGGGTCAAAGAACCAGCCCAACTTTTGCTGGGCGTAAAACATGCCGTGGCCATCGACAGCCAGGGTCAGCTGCCATGGGGGCTGGGAACTCCGGGCCTGGGACTTGGGCATTAGCGCCAGCCTAGGGACTTCCCCTAGAGTGGTAACAGCTCTCGATGACAATGGCCGCAGGCGATCTGGCCCTGGGAAACCTCGCGATCGTGCTGCACGCGCACCTGCCGTACGTGCGCAGCAGCGAACCCGGATCCCTCGAAGAAGACTGGTACTTCCAAGCGCTGCAGGAGTGCTACCTGCCCCTCTTGGAGATGCTGGAAACGGCGGCGGCTGACCGACACCAGCAGCCCCGACTCACCCTGGGGCTTTCCCCAACCCTCCTCTCCCTGCTGGGCGATGGGGAGCTCAATGGGCGCTTCTTGGCCTGGCTGCAGCAGCGTCAAGACCTTTTGGCCCAAGCCCCAGCCAGCCACCAACCGGCTGCCGCCCATCTGCAGCGCCAACTCCAGGGAATCGTGCGGCAATGGCAACGCTGCCAGGGCCAATTAATCCCCCGCTTTCGGCGCCTCCAGAGCCTTGGGGTGCTCGATCTGATCACCTGCGCCGCAACCCACGGATACCTGCCCCTCCTGCGCCAGGTGCCCGAGGCCGTCCGCGCCCAAGTGCGCACGGCCATTGCCGAACATGAGCGCCAACTCGGTGAACGCCCCCAGGGGATTTGGCTGCCCGAGTGCGCCTATTACGAGGGCCTCGACCAGACCCTGGTAGCCAACGGACTGCGCTACTCGGTGCTCGATGGCCATGGCCTCCTCCATGCCCTACCGCGGCCCCGCTATGGGGTGTTTGCACCGATCTGCTCCCCGGGGGGGGTGGCCTTCTTTGGCCGGGATGGCAGTTCCACCCTGCCGGTGTGGAGTGCCCGCGATGGCTACCCCGGCGATGGGGCCTATCGGGAATTCCACCGCGATCTCGGCTGGGATCTGCCGGAGGAGGAGTTGGCGAGCCGCGGCATCCCTAGCCGGCGCCCCCTTGGCCTCAAGCTGCACCGGGTCACGGCCCAGGGATGCCCCTTGGACGAAAAGCAGCCCTACGACCCCGCCGCCGCCAGCGGCAAAGCCGAAGAGCATGCAGCGGCCTATCTGGCGGGACGGGCCGAGGAACTGGCCGGATTGGCGAGAGCCATGGACCAACCGCCCCTGCTGGTTGCCCCGTTTGACGCCGAGCTCTTTGGCCATTGGTGGTTTGAAGGCCCCCAATTTCTTGCCGCCCTGTTTCGCCAAGCCGCCTCCCATGGCGTGCGCCTGGTGACCCTGAAGGAACACCTGGCCTCCGAGGCTCCGCTCCAGGTCTGCCGGCCCTCACCCAGCAGCTGGGGCCAGGGGGGCTACCACGACTACTGGCTCAACGACAGCAACGCCTGGGTGGTGGCGGAATGGCAACGGGCCTCCACGGCCATGGTGCGCCGGGTGAATCGGGGGGTTGGCAGTGCTGGGCAACGCCAACACCTCACCCAGGCCGGCCGTGAATTGCTGTTGGCCCAGAGCTCGGACTGGAGTTTCATCCTGCGGGCAGGCACCACCACCGACCTGGCTAAACAACGAATCGAGCGCCACCTGGATCGCTTCTGGCGGCTGATAGACGCCATCGACAACGGCACCCAGTTACTCGATGAATGGCTCGAAGCCGTAGCCGAAGAGGACGGACTCTTCCCCCTGCTCAATGCGGCCGATTGGGTGAGCACCCCTTAGGGGCCTAGACTTAGCCAACCACCAGGGACAGGCTGGCCCTGTTGTTGGCCTGGTCTGCCGCCGGTTCAAGGATGTCCGCATGGGGATCGGCCACAACGTCAAGCCGGTGGGGCCCTGGCGCCAAGCAGAACGGCAAGGCGAAATCCTCACTCTCCCCCGCCGTCAGCCAGGGCAGGCGCACATAGCAATGGGAGCTGTAGAGGTCATCCAGCACCACCGCAACACCCACATCGCTGACATCGAGTTGGCCGCGGTTGTGAATTCGAAACACCAGGGTCCCTTCACCGCTAGCGCCGCCAATCCCAGGCTTCCAGGCCAAGGCCTCCACCGCCAGATCACTGCCGAGGTGGGTGATGGTGTTGAAGGGGTAGATCACCAAGGAATCCAGCCCCACCAGGGAGCTCCCCCCGTGCTCGTGGTGCAAGTGGCCGCCGTGGCGAAGGTCGAGGCTGCAGCCGTGCAGGTGCAGGTGTTCTCCCGCTACGGGCACCGTCAACCGTCCCAATTGCGGTTGGGTATCCCAAAAACCACAGCCATCCCAAGCCGGGCTGGATCCGAGATCACGAATCGCAGCAATACCAGCCGCCTCGCCAGGCTTGCCGCCAACGGTCGCTGGTTGCAAGGCAGCATCCCCAACCCGAAAGTGCTTGAGGGCGGCGTAAATACTCCGGCCATCTCCTTGGCTCACCCCTGCATATGCCACCGTGATGGCTTGATTACGGCGGCGTTCTCCCAGGCAGAGCTTGGATGCCACGGTGTAAACGAGGCTGCTCCAGCGCGACACCAACCGAAGGCCATAGACAGGAGCCTCAGGCAAGCGCTGATCGGCCTTCAGGGCAGCGATCGCCCGACCAATCACCGCTTGCAGCGCCTCACCCGGCTGCACGGCCAAGGCCTGAAAATCCTCTGCGCTCAAGGCTTGGCCCAAGCCTGAGCTATCGGCACTGAAACAGACATAGGGGAAATGGTGCAGGCCTTCACCGGGGATCAACTCCTCAACACCACCAGCCTCTGGCTGGGCCTTGTACACCCGACTCCTGCCCCCTGCCCTGTCATGCAGAAAAGCAAGTTCACCGTTGTCATAGCTCGTGGTCGTTCCCATCCCCAGCACATCTCCCGCCAAGGGGATGCGCTCCAACGGAATGTGCTCACGCACATCACCCTCAATGAGGTCAGTGATGCTGTTAGCAATCCAGAGGTGGCCCATTCACTTAGGGATTGAGAAGCTTCCCCAGTAGAGCAAGCTCGCGGCCCTGCTGTTGCATCAAGCCCCAGCGCACGCCCCAGGGCGCAGTCGCAAACAGGCGCAGCATCGCCACCACCAGCTCCGGCAGGCTCAAGGTATTGGTGAGAAACCCATACCACTGCTCCTGGGGCAGGGCAAAGAAGGTGGCGAAAAACTGGCGCAGCTGGGCGGACGGATACCGCATCAACTTCTCCAAGCCAAAGCAGTAGAGGGCATGCTTGCGGCGCAACTCCAAAGGCCAGAGGGCCTGCCACGCCATCGCCGCCACCGCCGGGCTCGTCAGGGCCGGATCGGCCAATCCCTGGGCGATCGCAGCGGCGAGGGCGGGGGCCCGGCGCAGCAAGGAACCCACCATGTAGCCCGAAGCCGGGTGCACCATGCTGGCGGCACCGCCAAATCCCACCACCTGCTGGCTGAGATCCGGCAAGGGCAGGTTCATCGGGAACAGGCAGAACTCCTCGTGCTCCACCTGCTCCACCCGGATGCCGCCATGGGCCAGGCGCCGATGCAGCCGATCCTTGAGCACCTCAAAGGGCACGGGAGGAGCCAGGGCCAGCGAGGTTTCTTCCGCAAAGAACAGGCCATCACCCAGGTCCATCGCATAGAGAAATGTGGGGGCACCGGCTTGGTCTTCCCCCTCCCCCAGGTGGTCGCTGCGGTAGTCCATCAACACGAATTGCCCGCTCTGCACAGGCGGGGCACTGAAGCGACCCACCACGCCATAGGCCGCCTGACCAGCCACCGGCCCCTGGTCTGGGCGCTGCACAAACACGGGCTGATGGCCTGAGGCATCCACCACCAACCGGGCTTGAAGCTGCTGGCCGCAGGCCGTGGCCAAGGTGGAGACCTGCCTGCCATGGTCCAGGGCTATCGCCTGGCCCTGATGCCAGACCATCGCGCCGGCGGCACAGTTCGCAAGCCAGTGGTTCTGAAGCTTGGTCCTGTCGAACAAGCCGTAGTCGAGGCCGTGGCGCAGGGGTTGGTCGTTGAAATAGCTGAGCGAATCGCTCCAGCGATGGCCCAAAAGCCCCCCAAGACCGAGACGGTCCACTTCCCGGCCCCAGATGCCGTAGGTGTTCTGCCAGGGCTCAGCAGGATCCTGGGCACTGAGGCCATGGACCTCCAGTCCCCGGCTGACCAACTCGCTGGCGATGGCGAGGGCCGCTGGACCCGCACCAATCACCAGGACATCGGCGATCACTCCGTGATCACATTCGCAGGGCTTGCCTCAGCAGACGGTGCTTCAGGGCCGTCCTCCTCCTCAGCGGCAGGGGGCACCAACACCACTTCCGAGAGTCGATCGCCGGAGTCGAGCTTCTGCAGGCGCACGCCCGTGGCCGCCCGCGATTGCTGGGGAATGGCATCGGCCTTGGTCCGCACGATCACCCCCCGCTCGCTCACCAGCAGGAGCTCCTCTCCAGCCCCAAGCACCTTCAGCCCCACCAACACATCACCATCACGGCGGAACTTGATCGCCCGCAGGCCCATGCCGGCCCGCTTTTGCAGGCGGAACTGATCCACCGGCACCCGCTTACCCAAACCACTGGCCGAAGCCACCAGCACCCAGGGGCCCTCGCTCGCCCCCACCTCATCGGCCAGTTCGCCAGTTAGTTCAACGTCGCCGTCATCGTCTGCAAGGGGTGCGGCATTGGCCACCCGATCAGCCAACTCGGCAGGCAACACATCCATGCTCACCAGCTGATCGCCACCACGCAGATTCATGGCCCGCACACCCCGGGCCGTACGGCCCAGGGGACGCAATTCACTGTCATTGAGACGGAAGTGGATCGTCATGCCCTTGAGCGAACCGATCAGCACGCTGTCGCCAGGCAAGGCCAGGCGCACCCAGGTGAGGGCATCGCCCTCCTCCAGGGAGATGGCAATCAATCCATTGGAGCGAATGTTGGAGAAGGCCGACAGCCGGGTGCGCTTGACGTAGCCACCGCTGGTGAGCATCACCAGCACGCCGTCTTCCTCAAAGGCGCTCACGGCCAACAGCGAGGTGATCTGCTCTTCCCGGGGGATGGGCAACAGCTGCACAATCGGCGTGCCCTTCGCGGCCCGGCTGCACATCGGTACCCGATAGGCCGGCACTGAATACACCACCCCGCGATCGCTAAACAGCAACAGGGAGTCGTGGTCGTTGCAGCTGATGAACAGCCTCACCGCCTCCTCACCCTGGCTCTTGGTGCCGGCCTTTCCCCGGGTGCCCCGGCTGGTGGCCTCAAACTCATTGACCGGCATCCGCTTGAGATAGCCGGTTTCGGTGAGCATCACCACCGAGCGCTCATTGGCGATTAGGTCGATATCTTCGAGGCCTCCCTCGAGGTCAAGAATTTCCGTGCGACGGGGCGATAGGTACTTGGCGCGGATGGCCTGGAGCTCCTCCACAATGATGCCGAGAACCCTCTCGCGGCGGCCGAGGATGTCCTTGTAGTCGGCGATTTTGGCGACCAGATCCTCATGCTCGAGCCGAATCTTGTCGGCCTCCAAGGCGGTGAGACGCCGCAACTGCATCTGCAGGATCGCGTCCGACTGGATCTCGCTCAGCCCATGGCGCTCCTGGAGCTGTATGCGGGCTGTGGCCGCATCGGACGCCGCCCGGATGAGGGCAATGATCGGATCGAGCTGGTCGAGGGCCAGCAGCAGGCCCAGCAGGATGTGGTCCCGTTCCTCTGCTTTGCGCAGGAGGTAGCGGGTGCGACGCTCAATGGTCTGGATCCGGAAGTCGAGGAACACCCGCAGCATCTTGCTGAGGGTGAGCAGCACGGGCTCGCTATTCACCAGCGCCAACATGTAGGCACTGAAATTATTTTGTAGGGGGGTGAGTTTGAACAGGTTGTTCAGCACCACCTGGGGATAGGCGTCGCGACGCAGCTCGATCACGATCCGCATGCCATCGCGGTCGCTTTCATCCCGGATATCAGCAATCCCCTCGAGCTTCTTGTCATTCACCAATTCGGCGATCCGCTCGATCAGGGCAGCCTTGTTGGTTTGGTAAGGAAGCTCGGTAATGATCACCGCATCGCGGTCAGGGCGACCTTTGGCCTCGACCGTTTCAATCGAAGCCACACCGCGCATGGTCACCGAACCACGGCCGGTGGTGTAGGTCTCGCGGATGCCGCGGCGACCCAGGATCTGCCCGCCGGTGGGGAAGTCGGGACCAGGGATGATCGCCAACAACTGTTGATCGCTGATTTCAGGGTTGGCAATCAGGGCCAACATGCCGTCGATCAATTCGGTCAGGTTGTGGGGCGGGATGTTGGTGGCCATACCCACCGCAATGCCAGCCGAACCGTTCAACAGGAGCTGGGGGATGCGCGCCGGCATCACCGTGGGCTCCTGCTGGGAACCGTCAAAGTTGTCGGCGAAATCGACCGTTTCGGCCTCGATGTCTTCCAACAAGGCGTCGGTGGTCAGCGACTGCAGCCGGGATTCGGTGTACCGCATGGCCGCCGGTGGGTCGTTGTCCACCGAGCCGAAGTTGCCATGCCCATCGATCAGGGGCATGCGCATCGAAAAGTCCTGGGCCATCCGCACCAGGGCGTCGTAAACGGCCGTATCCCCGTGGGGGTGGTACTTGCCCAGCACCTCACCCACCACCCGGGCGCATTTCCGATAGGGCCGATCGCTGGTGAGACCCAGCTCGTACATCGCATAGAGGATGCGGCGATGCACGGGTTTGAGGCCATCGCGGGCATCGGGGAGGGCCCGTCCCACAATCACGCTCATCGCATACTCCAAGTAGGAGCGCGACATCTCGTTGCGGAGGTCGGTCTGAATGATCCGTTCGTCGGAACTACCGGGTCCGGTGGTTTCCGCCATGCATGACCGCCTTAAGCAACGATCAGTTTATCGGCACCCCCTGCACTTGTCCGAACTCGGAGCCCCGTGAGCCTGCCGATCCGCACTGAAGCCCAGTTACGCCAACGCCAGGAGCGGGGTCAGCTGACGGTCCGCGCCGCCGCGGAGTTTCGAAATTTGGTCGAAAAAACCAGCCTGGAAGAGGCCTACGCCCATACCGATGTGGTGGTGGCCGCCGATGCGTGCTTCACGGACCAGGCCAGCCTGCACGTGGGCCTGGGTCCGACGGATCCACCGATCCGCCTGCGAGCCGCCCAACTGGCCGGGGTCAGCGCTAGCTGCGGCCACGGCAGCACGGATTTCATGCTGCCCATGGGCGGCGGTCTCGCAGAGCCGGCCCGCCACGGTGGGGCCCAGGTTCTCGGGGCCCTGCTGGCGGGGGCAAGCGTTCCCCTCTCGGCCCTTGGCGACGGAACGGTCCTCCATCCCCGCCGGGAACTCCACACCGAGCTCAGCCTGGAGCGCATCGCCGCCGGGCGCCTGCTGCTGCACCGGGGCATTAGCGAAAACGGGGTGGTGGCCACCAGCAGCGCCGAAGGCTTAACCGCCAGCCCCTACGGCCCCCTGCTGGGGCCCTTCACCAGCGGGCTCTTTTCCTGTGGCGGTGCCGGCAGCATCGGGCTCACCATGCCTGGCCTCTCCCTGCTCGGCCCCGGATCCCCCGTACTGGTTGGTGGGGCCGTCGGCTGGGTGGTGGGCAGTGGCAGCGGCCACAACCCAAAGGTCAAACGCCAGTCCTCGGGCCATGCCTTGAGCCCGGGATGTGTGGCCGCCCTCAGCGTGGATCTGCACGACCTCCTACCCCAGTGGGTGCGGCCCTGCTTTTTTGAGGGTCACGGCAGTGGTCTGCTGGTGGCCATCGCCGCACCGGTGCCCCTGATCAACGAATCGGTGGCCCGCCAGGCCGCAACCGGCAACAACGCCCTAGAAGCGCCCGTCCTGGATCTGGCGATCCCAAGGCGGCTGAAGCCCAGCCTGGGAACAGCCCGCTACAGCGACCTTCTGGCCGGCGAACTGCAAATCAAGGGTCGTCCGATCAGCTGTGCCCCCTCCCACAGCCCGAAGATGGCCGCGGCCATCGGCCAGGAGCTGATCACCCGCATCGCTAGCGGGCACTTCCCCCTAAGCCTGCCCCTCCAACCCTTGAATCCCAGGCCAACCCTGGTAGCGCTTGAGGCCTAAGGCCCCACCTAAACTGCTCCACAACGTTTCAAGCCGATCGAGCGGCCATGGCCCACGACGATCAAAGCCAAGACGATCCCCACCAGGACGAACCAGGCCAGGAGGGCCCACACCAGGACGGTGGGGAGTGGCAGATGCTCACAACCAAGCTTGCGGATTGGGCCGCCAGTGATGCCCCCAAAACCCTCTGGAAGCAACTGCAATCGCCGCTGAAGGCCTTGGCCGTGCTGCTCGGCGCCCTGTTTGTCTTGCGCCTCTACGCAGCGGTGCTGGGCGCCCTGGAAGGGGTGCCGTTGCTTGCCGGCCTCCTGGAACTCACGGCCCTGGTCTGGATCGCCCGCCATGGCGCCCCGGCCCTACTTCGCCGTGAGGAACGGCAGACGTTGATCGACCAGCTCAGCCAACGTTGGCAGCGCCTACGCCAATAGGGCCAGGCCGCAGGCAACTTGTTAGGTTGCACCGAATACGGAAGTTTCAGGTGGACATCCAGCTCGGTCGCTCCCGCACTGTTCGTCGCGCCTACGGCATCGATGAAATTGCCCTGGTTCCCGGCGGTCGCACGGTGGATCCTGCCATTACCGACAGCAGCTGGACCCTGGGCGGGGTAACCCGGGAGATCCCAATTATTGCCAGCGCCATGGATGGCGTTGTCGACGTGGCGATGTGCGTCGAGCTGGCCAAGCTCGGAGCCCTGGGGGTGCTGAACATCGAAGGGGTCCAATGCCGCTATGACGATCCCAACCCCGTGTTGGATCGCATTGCTGCCGTTGGCAAAGAGGAGTTTGTGCCCTTGATGCAGGAGCTCTACAGCCAACCGGTCAGGGAAGACTTAATTCGTCAGCGCATTGGCGAAACTAAGCAAAAAGGTGGCATCGCCGCCGTGAGCGCAACCCCGGTTGCGGCCCTCAAATTCGGCAAGGCCATCGCCGAAGCCGGTGCCGATCTCTTCTTCGTGCAGGCCACCGTGGTCAGCACCGAGCACATCGGTCCGGAAGGCCAGGCCACCCTCGATCTGGCCAGCCTCTGCCGCGAGATGGGGGTTCCCGTGATCCTCGGCAACTGCGTTACCTACGACGTCGCCCTTCAATTGATGCGTGCTGGCGCCGCTGGGGTGATGGTAGGCATCGGACCTGGCGCCGCCTGCACATCCCGCGGCGTTCTTGGCATCGGCATTCCCCAGGCCACCTCGGTGGCCGACTGCGCTGCAGCCCGCGACGACTACTTCAAAGAAAGCGGTCGCTACGTGCCCATCGTGGCCGATGGCGGCATTGTCACCGGCGGCGACATCTGCAAGTGCCTGGCCTGCGGGGCCGATGCCGTGATGATCGGATCCCCCATTGCCCGGGCCGTCGAAGCCCCCGGCCGCGGTTTCCACTGGGGCATGGCCACCCCAAGCCCGGTGCTCCCCCGCGGCACCCGCATCAAGGTGGGCACCACCGGCAGCCTGGAAAAAATCCTGCGGGGTCCTGCAGGTCTCGATGACGGCACCCAGAACCTGCTGGGCTGCATCAAGACCTCGATGGGCACCCTGGGAGCCCGCACCCTTAAGGAAATGCAGCAGGTGGAAGTGGTGGTTGCCCCTTCCTTGCTCACGGAGGGCAAGGTTTACCAAAAAGCCCAACAGCTAGGGATGGGCAAGTAGGTCCTATCTTGAATTTGTGGGGGCTACGGCTCGCACACTCCTCACACCCTCCGGCCCGGCGCGTCCGGGCTTTTTGTCTTCTCCAGCAGGCCCCAATTCCGCCAGCCTGCAACGCTTCCCTAAAATCGGTGGTTGCCAACAAACAACCTTGCTAGATTCCCAGAACCCTGGTCCCTGCAAGGATGTCGAGCGCCACCGCAGTCACTGACGCATCATTCGAGCAAGACGTGCTCAAGAGCGATGTGCCCGTGCTGGTTGATTTCTGGGCCCCCTGGTGTGGCCCCTGCCGCATGGTGGCTCCAATCGTCGACGAAATCTCCAAGGAATTCGAAGGCAAAATCAAGGTCTTCAAGCTGAACACCGACGAAAACCCCAACGTCGCCAGCCAGTACGGGATCCGCAGCATCCCCACCTTGATGATCTTCAAAGGCGGCCAAAAGGTCGACACCGTGGTGGGTGCGGTGCCCAAGACCACCCTGTCCGGCACGATCTCCAAATACCTCTGACCCAGCAGCCCTGAGGTTCGGCCTGCAGCATCCCAGGCCAGAGGCAACCCGCGAGCACAGCATGAGCCGGATTGGCCTGATCGACTACGGCATGGGCAATCTGCATTCCGTGCAGCGCGCCTTTGAACGGATCGGCTCCAGCGTGGTTTCCGTGCACGACTCAGGCGCCATGGAAGCCTGCAACGGCCTAGTGCTGCCTGGTGTTGGAGCCTTTGACCCTGCCATGGAGCGGCTGAATGCCAGTGGCCTGGCCCCAGCGATCCAAACCTGGTGCCAGGCGGGCAAGCCCCTACTCGGGATCTGCTTGGGCTTACAACTGCTGTTCGAGGCCAGTGACGAGGGGGTACTGCCTGGGCTGGGCCTGATCAAAGGCCGGGTGGTGGCGCTACCGCGCAAACCCGGCCATCCCATTCCCCACATGGGCTGGGAACGACTGGCCCCCGCCGAGCCCAGCCCCTTGATCCCAGCTGGCAGCGGCGAGAGCTGGGTGTATTTCGTGCACTCCTATGCCGCAAGCCCCAGCGATCCGCGATGCACCACCGCCCTGGTGAACTTCGCGGACCAAGCGGTCACCGCGGCGGTCTGGCAAGGGGCCATTGGGGCCTGCCAATTCCATCCGGAAAAATCTGGCGATGCGGGGGAGGCCATCCTGCGGCGCTGGCTCACCTGGCTGCAGGCATGAGCGCCCCATGACCCTGCGCATCAGTGGCGGGCGCAAACTCCTCAGCCCCCCTGGGGAGATCGCCAGGCCCACGGCTTCGAGGGTGCGGCTGGCGGTGATGAACCTGCTGGCCCCTGAGCTGCCCGGTTGCCGCTGGCTGGATCTCTGCTGCGGCAGTGGCGTGATGGCCTGCGAGGCCATCCAACGGGGGGCCGGGGCGGTGGTCGCCATCGAGCAAGACCGACGCATCGCGGCGATTGCCAAGGCGAACCTCGAAGTCGTTGCCCAAGGCACCGCCAGCAAATCCCACTTTTGGGTGCACTGCAGCGACGTGAAACGCTGGCTCGCCAAGGGGGCTGGGGCGAGCGCAGATTCAACGAGAGGGGGGGGTAGGGCATTTGATCTGATCTATGCCGACCCCCCCTATGCCGCCGAGCTGTACGGCGCGATCGCCACCGGGGTAAGCCGGGGGGGATGGCTCAAGCCGAACGGTCTGATGGTCTGGGAATGTGCCACAACCAAACCGCCCAACCTTCCGGCTGGATGGCAGCTAGCCGACCAACGGCGCTACGGCAGCACTAGCGTGATGGTCCTCAAGCTGGATTCAGCTGTCGAGGATGGTGCCGCGACGGTATTGGTTCCAGGCCGCCACGAATAGGCCAAGCAAGGTCACGGGAATCAGTCCGAGAACGATGCCGCAAAGCAGGGGTTCGATCATGGAAAGCCAGGTGACACGGTCAGGTCACAATTCTTTCACGCCCAGGGCCACTGGTGCGAGCCATTTCCACCAACTGTGACTAGCGAGTTCCCCCCCACCAAATCCCCTACCGAATCGTCCACCGAACCGTCGTTGGACGCTTCGGTGCCACGGCGCAGCCTGATCGCGGCCCTGGTCGTCGCCGCCGCCATCGCTTGCATCGCCGTGGTGCTGCTGGTGTTACCGGCGACCAACAGGGATCCCTACACCCGCCAAACCCTCGATCTCCAGGGGTCGGCAGAGAACGGCGGCAAGTTGTTTCTGATCAATTGCGCTGGCTGCCATGGAATTGCGGGCCAGGGCCTGGTGGGGCCCAACCTGCACGCCGTTGCCAACCGCAAAAACCAGCGCCAACTGATTCAGCAGGTGGTCAGTGGCAAAACCCCACCCATGCCCCGGTTCCAACCGGAGCCCCAGGCAATGGCCGACCTGCTGGCCTATCTCAACAGCCTGGTCTGAGATGGATCAGCCTGGATTAGAGCCCCCAAGGCCCCAACGGGTCGTTGTGTTGGTGGAACCAGCCGGCCCCCTCAATGTGGGCAGCGTGGCCAGGCTGTGTGCCAATTTTCAAATCGATGCGCTGCGCCTGATCAATCCCCGCTGCGACCACCTCGGCGAGGAGGCCCGCTTGATGGCCGTCCATGCCGCGGCCATGCTGGAGGGCGCCACCGTGTTCGGCAGCCTGGCTGGGGCAATAGCAGATTGCCGGCGGGTGGTGGCCACCAGTGGTCGCAACGATGGGGAACCCCTGCCCCTTCTGCCCCCCCAGGACGCCCTGGCTTGGCTGGTGGAACCCTCAGAGACCAACAACTCCCCCGTGGCGGTGGTCTTTGGCCGGGAGGATCGGGGCCTCTCCAACGACGAGATGCTGCAGGCCGGGCGGCTACTCAGCCTTGGCACGAGCCCGGCCTACAGCTCCCTCAACCTCTCCCATGCCGTGGCCGTGGTGCTGCATGAACTGCACCAGCTCCCCCGCGGGCAGGCCCCCCAATCGCCTGGCCCCTTAGCCATGGCCGAACCCTGCCAGCGGCAGGACTTGGAGGCCATGCTCAGCGATGCGGAAAGCCTGTTGATGGAGGCAGGTTTTCTGTATCCCCACACCAGCCATGCCCGCATGGCCAAGGTGCGCAACCTGCTGCAGAGGGCCCAGATTTCGAGCGACGAGGTGGCCTTGGTGCGGGGGATGGTGCGCCAGTTGCGCTGGGCCAGTCAAAGCCGGAACCCCAACCAGACCCCTTAGCGTCTGTGCACTCCCCAAACCCCATGCCTCCGTGACGGCTGGCCGTTCGCCCCGCAGTCCCAAAAACCGGCTTCCGCAGCCGCTCCAGCTGGTCCTACGGCTGGCCGTGATGGGCATTGGCCTGGGTGTTATCACGGGCACCGCGTTGAAGCTGCTGGCCCCCCACCTGGCCCAGGGCGCCATCCAAACCCCAAAGGTGGAGGCCGCCAACCCCAGCGTGCCGATTGGCAGCCAAGGCTTGAGCAGCGGCAGTTTTGAACCCCGCACCGAACTCAAGGTCCTGAGCGCCCGCTGGGCGCAGTTAGCCCAGGCCCACAGAGGTCTCCAAGCCAGCGGCTTCCTCCTGGTGCTCGATGACGGTCGCTACGCCCAACTGCAGCCGGATCGCCCCCAGCCAGCCGCCAGCTCGATCAAAACGCCTGTGTTGCTTGCTGGATTGCAAGAGCTGGATGCTGGCACCTTGCGCTGGAACGAGGGCCTGCCCCTCACCAAAGAGGTGGTTGGCGGCGGCGCTGGATGGATGGCAAGCCGGCCCATGGGAACCCGATTCCCCTTTTTTGAAGCCGCCACCGAAATGATTCGGGTGAGCGACAACAGCGCCACCAACCTCTTGATCAAACGCCTGGGCGGTAAAACAGCCATCAACAGCCGCTTTACTGCCCTGGGGCTGCCCGCCACGGTGGTGCGCAACTGGCTTCCTGATCTCCAGGGCACCAACACCACCAGCTCCCGGGACCTCGCCAAAGTGATAGCCATGGTGGATACGGGCCAAAAACTCAGCCCTCGGGCCCGGGATTTGTTCCGCGAAGTCATGGGCACCTCCCGCACCAACACCCTGATCCCCCTAGGCCTGTTGCAGGGCCTGGGCCAGGACGCCGCCGATCCGGATGCCGCCTTAAAAAGCTTTGGCATCACCGTCTACAACAAAACAGGCGATATCGGCATCGCCTACGCCGATGCCGGCCTGATCCAACTTCCCAATGGTCAGCGGGCTGTGGCTGCCTTCATGGTGAAAGGGCCGTTTAACGATCCCCGCTCTACCGATTTGATTCGCGCCATGGCCGCCGAAGTGGCCAAAACCCTGGTCGGCAAACCATGAAACCCTTCGCTCTGCTGGCGTCTGCCGTCCTACCGGCCATCGCCACCACAACGGCAATCGCCTTCGCTCCAGCCCTTGCTGCCCCCCCAGCGGTGCAGCGCCCACAACCGGTGCTGCGCCCCCAATCCGTGGCTCCCCTGCCTGGGGGCCTGGATCAGGTGCTGGTGGTCAACGACAACAACCCTGAGTTGATCACCGGAGCGGGAATTCTTCTCTCCACCTTCCCGGGATCCAGCCGGCCCTACCCAGCGGCCCACTTGGACGTGCCCCTGAATGGCCGCTTCGACCTGTTCAGCCATCACGTGTATGCCGGCAAGCCCGAAAGCCTCGATTCCACCCTCTGGGTTGCGGTTGTGGCCCAACCCCGCGGCAAGCAGCCGGTGACCCTGCGGCTGCTTGCCGGATCGACCGCCCTCTCCCAATCCGTGGATGGCATCCAACCCGGCGCCCCGTTCCTGCCCCTGCCCTCGGTGCTGCGCCAAAGCGACCCGCCGATCTATGCGGGCCCCGGCAGCCGGGTGGCCACCGAACTGCTGCTCAAACAGAAAAGTGCGCTCCTCCCCGAAAGCTGGACCCTCCCGGCCGGTGTGTCCTCCCCGCTCTTGGTATTGCCCATGCCCGTTCGGGGTCTTGACCCCCTCCTCAATGGCCGCAATTTGCAGTTGCGGCTTGAGAGCAACGGCGCCGTGAGTGTGGCCACCCTGGCGGCCTTTGGAGACAACAGCCAACCACCCGCCCTGGCGGTGTGGCAAAAGCTGCTCGATGGTGACCTGAGCCCCAAGGAGCATGCCCCCACCCCCCGGGGCAGCACGGGAGCCATGGTGTACTCGCGGGTAAGCGGGGTGCAGGTGGGCAGCACCTGGACAGGCCGCATCACCGATCCCGGCAAAGCCACCTTGAGCACGGGCCAGGCACCGATCTCCTGGCCCATCAGCAGCCTCGAGCGGGGCAGCCTCGGCACCGGCCAGGTTCAAACGGCTCCCTTGAAGGCCGCCTATCCAGGCACCGCCTGGGCAGCCCATGGCAATTACGGCATCGAGTACAACCTGGCCCTGCCCCTGCGCAACAACAGCCAGCAGCCGGTCACCCTGCAACTGGCGTTCGAATCGCCCCTCAAAAGTGACGCCCCAGCCGGTGGCCTGCGCTTCAACGCCACCCCAAGTCGGGCGGTGATGTTCCGCGGAACGGTGGAGGTTTCGGGCTTGGACAACGCTGAAGGCAAAGCCAGTGGTCGCGAGCGCTTCCACCTGGTGCAACGGGCCGGGCAACCAGGGCCGGTGCTCGGAACCATCAGCCTGGCGGCCGGGGCCCAGCGCCAGGTACAGGTGCGCCTGATCTATCCGGCTGATGCCACGCCCCCGCAGGTGCTCAGCCTGCTGCCTGTGAAACAATCCGAATCTTCCCCAGTAATCCTCCCGTGACTCAAGCCCGCAAGCGCCGAGTCTTCCCCTTCACTGCCATCGTGGGGCAGGAGGAGATGAAGCTGGCCCTTCTGCTCAACGTGATCGATCCGCGCATTGGCGGCGTGATGATCATGGGAGACCGGGGCACGGGCAAATCCACCACGATTCGAGCCCTCGCCGACCTGCTCCCCGAGATCGATGTGGTGGCCGGCGACCCCTACAACAGCTCCCCCTCGGACCCCGACCTCCAGAGCAGCGAAGTGCGCCTCCGGGACGAGCAGGGAGAGGAGCTCGCCACGGAGAAACGCCAGGTTCCCATGGTGGATCTCCCCCTGGGGGCTACGGAAGATCGCCTCTGCGGCACGATTGACATCGAGAAAGCCCTCAGTGAGGGGATTCGGGCCTTTGAGCCGGGCCTGTTGGCCAAGGCCAACCGGGGCCTGCTTTACGTGGATGAGGTGAATCTGCTGGACGATCACCTGGTCGACGTGCTGCTGGATTCAGCCGCTTCGGGCTGGAACACGGTGGAGCGCGAAGGGGTGTCGGTGCGCCACCCAGCGCGGTTTGTGCTGATTGGCTCCGGCAACCCCGAGGAAGGGGAACTGCGCCCCCAGCTCTTGGATCGCTTTGGCATGAGCGTGGAAGTGCGCACCGTGCGGGATCCCGAGCTGCGGGTCCAGGTGGTGGATCAACGCACAAGCTTTGACAACGATCCCGACAGCTTCAACAACGCCGTTCAGGCCACCCAGGATGTGCTGCAAGCCAGGGTTGTCGAGGCCCAAAACCGCTTGGGCCAGGTGGTGATTGACGACGACCTGCGCATTCGGATCTCCGAGGTGTGTGGCGAGCTGGACGTGGATGGACTGCGCGGTGACATCGTCACCAACCGGGCGGCCCGGGCCCTGGCCGCCTTTGAAAGGCGCCAGGAGGTCACGGAAGATGACGTGGCCCGGGTGGTGGCCTGCTGCCTGCGTCACCGCCTGCGCAAGGATCCTCTCGAACAGATCGACTCTGGCGATCGGGTTGTGAAAGTGTTCTGCAAGGTGTTTGACCGTCCCGAAAGCACGGATCGTCGGGAGTTCGAGCTCGCCCTCGCCGCCTAGGCCTTCTCTCCTGCTGCGGCTGACTCGCCCATGCGCATCCTCGGCATTGATCCCGGCCTGGCCCGGGTGGGCTACGGCGTCATCGAGGTGGAGGGAAGGGGAGTCAACAGCAAGCAACAGATGCTGGATTGCGGAATCATCCGTACCGACCCCGGCACCTGCGATGGGGTGCGGATGGTGGAAATTGCCCGCGACCTCAGGGTGCTCATCCGCCAATGGCAGCCGGATTTGGCCGTGGTGGAAAAGTTTTTCTTCTACCGCTCCAGCACCACGATCTCCGTGGTGCAAGCCCGGGGCGTGGTAATGATGACGTTGGCGCGGTTTCGGGTGCCGGTGGCGGAATTCCCGCCGATGCAAATCAAACTGGCCCTCACCGGATCGGGCCATGCCCAAAAAGATGAAGTTCTCGATGCGGTGATGCGAGAACTGAACCTCGACCATCCCCCCAGACCCGACGATGCCGCCGACGCCCTAGCTGCAGCTCTCACCGGCTGGTATCAGCGATGAGTCAGCCTGCAGCAGAGCAAGCCCCCCAGAAAGCAGCCCTACGGCGCCACTACCGAGCTTTACGCCAAACCCTGCTGCCCCAAGCTGGTCCTGCGATTGCAGACCAGCTCCAAGCAGCCCTGGGCCTGCTCACCGCTGCTGACAGGCATCTCGGCCTGTATTGGCCCCTGGCCGGCGAAGTGGACCTGCTCCAGCTCCAACGGACCGCGACTTCGGAACGGCCCGCGACTTGGCCCTGCCCCTTGGCCCTGCCCGCCATCAGCCAAGGCCAACTCGTCTATCGCGCCTGGGGCCAAGGGGACCAGCTCGAACCCGATGACTGCGGCATCCCCGCCCCCCTGGGGACGGCCCTGGCCGCCTCCGCATTGAGCTGTTTGCTGGTGCCGGCCCTGGCCTTCGATGGCGCCGGGGTGCGCTTGGGATACGGCGGTGGCTGGTACGACCGCTTGCGCACTGATGCCGCTTGGACCCGCGTGCCCAGCTTTGCTGTTTTGCCCGAGGGATGCTTGGTGGACAACCTGCCGAGGGATCCCTGGGATCGCCCCCTCGATGGCTGGCTCGATGAAACCGGCCTGCATCACTGCCAACCTTGACAAAACGTGGCTTCCAGGGCGCGCCAACCCGCAGAATTTGCGAAGATCACTGCATTGACACCGTTGGCGTTGGATCTGTTTTCCCGCTATCCCAGCGCAATCCCGGCCCAAGCCGCCCCGGTAACGGCTGCCCGAGCCATCCCAGCCCCAGCTGGGCACACCTTTGGTCCAAACGCCTCGGGCCCCGAACGGGTACTTGCCTCTGAACTGGAAGGTCGCACGGCCGCCAGCGATGCCCTCTCGATGATGGTCAGCTCCATGGTGCGCATGGTTCAGGCCGGTAAAAGCAGCGATAGTCGCTGGGAAGCCTCCTGAAGCCACCGTCCCTACCCTCGCCTTCAGAGGCCGACCCCATGCTTAGGCGTCTCATTACGGGTTGTTTGGGAGCTGCGGTCCTATCTGCTGCGGGCTCAGCCGAGGCCCACGCCATCCAGACCAGCCTGGAAGCCTTCCGCAACAACCACGTGTTGTTGCTGCAAAGCAGTTTTGGTAATGGCGAGCCCGCCCAGGCTGCCCTGGTCAGCCTGGTGCCCCCCGGGGGCGAACCTATCCCCGTGGGACGCACCAACAGCAAAGGCCAACTCAGCTTTGCCTTGCCAAGGGACGCCCATGGCGAGTGGGACGTGAAAGTCGATGGTGGCCCTGGCCACCGGGACTACCTCAGCCTGCCGATCAACAGAGGGCAAGCCGATCTGAACCGGATCAGCGATGGGCTTCGGCCAACCCCCCCCGATCGGCTCAGGGCATGGCTCATCGCATGGCCCCTTGTTGGGGCTGTCGGGGGCTTGATGGGGGGGTTCACCGCGCTCCTGCTCGGCCGCCATCGCCGCCGTCTGCCTTGATGGTGAACACCGGCAGCCCAGCCCTGGATCGGATCGTGGACCGCCTGGCCACCACCACGGATCCCAAGCGGCGTTATGAATACGTGCTCTGGCTGGCCAAAAAACTGGAGCCCCTGCCTGAAGAGTTCCGCAACGATGCCTTCAAGGTGAAGGGCTGTGTCTCCCAAGTTTTTGTGGTTGGTCAACTGCTGGAGGGCAAGCTCCATTGGCAGGGCGACTCCGATGCCGCCATCACCAAAGGGCTCTTGGCCCTGTTGATCGAAGGGCTCGAGGGCATGACCCCAGACCAGGCCACCAACCTGGACCCCGGCTTCATCGCTGCGACAGGCCTCCAGGCCAGCCTCACCCCATCGCGGGCCAATGGTTTCCTCAACATCCTCAAGCAGATGCAGAGCCAAGCCCGGGCCCTTGCTGCAGGCTGATTTCTAGGATCACCCGAACCTGTTGGACCAGCCCATGACCATTGGCATCGGTTTGCTCGGCTTGGGCACCGTGGGAGCCGGCGTCGCCGCCATCCTCGCCAGTCCAACCGGACGCCACCCCCTGGTAGGTGAACTTGCCCTGCAACGGGTTGCCGTAAGGGATCTGAATCGGCCCAGGCCGATCGAACTAGCTGGTGAGCTCCTCACCACGGATCCAGAAGCCGTGGTGGATGACCCCAACGTGGACATCGTGGTGGAGGTGATGGGTGGCCTGGAGCCGGCCCGCAGCCTGATCCTGCGGGCCATCGCCGCTGGCAAACCCGTGGTCACGGCCAACAAGGCGGTCATTGCCCGCTATGGCGAAGAGATTGCCGCCGCCGCCGCCCAGAAGGGCGTATACGTGCTGATTGAGGCCGCCGTAGGAGGGGGGATCCCCATCATTGAGCCCCTCAAGCAATCCCTGGGCGGCAACCGCATCCAAAAGGTGAGCGGGATCATCAACGGCACCACCAATTACATCCTCAGCCGGATGGCCGATGAGGGGGCCGCCTATGGGGCCGTCCTCGCCGATGCCCAGCAACTGGGCTACGCCGAAGCAGATCCCGCCGCCGACGTGGAGGGGGGCGATGCGGCCGACAAGATCGCCATCCTCAGCGCCCTGGCCTACGGGGGCAGCGTGCCGAGGGCCGCCATACCTACCGAAGGCATCAACACCCTTGACGCCCGTGATGTGGCCTATGCCGCCCAACTGGGTTACGTGGTGAAGCTGCTGGCCGTAGCCCAATACCTCGGCACGGCCGCCGACGGCACCGCCCAGCTGGATGTGCGTGTTCACCCCACCCTGGTGCCCAAGGGCCATCCCCTGGCTGGGGTGCATGGGGTCAACAACGCGATCCTGGTGGAAGGGGATCCCGTGGGCCAGGTGATGTTTTACGGCCCGGGAGCCGGGGCCGGCCCCACGGCCTCGGCGGTGGTGGCCGACATTCTCAACATCGCCGGTATTCGCCAGGCGGCTGGGGCCCATGCCCGCCTTGACCCGCTGTTAGCGGCCAGCAGCTGGCGCCCTTGCCAGCTCATTGACACGGCCCGCACCTCCCACCGCAACTACATGCGGCTGAGCACCAGCGATGAAGCCGGCGTGATTGGCAAGATCGGCACCTGTTTTGGCCAGGCTGGTGTCTCGATCCAATCGATCATGCAGTTCGAAACCCAAAGCGCCCAGGCCGAGATCGTGGTGATCACGCATGACGTCCTCGAGGCCAACTTCCGCTCTGCCCTGGCTGCGATTGGGGCCCTCAGCGACGTCCATGCCGTGGCTGCCTGCCTGCGCACCCTGTAGGCCAAGCGCCCTAATCGGATCGATCAGGTCTGCAAATCCCAACACCCATGGCACATAGACCCTCCGGGGGCCAGAGTGACTCCATAAAGTCGGAAGAGATTCTTAAGGATCAAAGTCGGACTTACCCGTCCACCGTCTAGATGGCAAGGCCTGTGGGCATACCCGGACCCAGGGGCCCATTGGTATCAAAGCAAACCATTCCAGGTTCCGCCTGTGCCCAAGATTGATGGATCGAGGCCAATCCTCGCCCTCTCCCAAACCGCCATCCCAAGCCGCCATATCGTTCACCACCCCCGCTGCATGACTTCGCTTTCCTGTCCGACTCCAACCCCAGAACTCCACCAAGGGGCCTGTGTCACCTTGGCTTCAGGAGATGGGATGTATCAAGTGATTGGCATCGACGACCACCACAACCGCTGCTGGCTGCGGCGCTGGCCCCTGGGCCGCCAGGGCTCCGAAGTCTTTGAAATTTCCCTGCACCAGGTTCAGCCCATCGTCACCCATCGCCCTTGAATGGGAGGGCCTTGACGCTCTGGCTGTGGTTCAGGCCCGGCGGCTCAACCGGCCCCTTTCTCTTTTCGCTTCAACCCTGGTCCTGGCCCTCGCCTGCGGCCTTGCAGGCTGCCAACGCCAAGCGGGCAAGCAAAGCCTTTCGGCCAGCAACAACCAGCTCGTCGTCGCCAGCAAGAACCGCATCGACACCGTCGATCCAGCGGGTGCCTACACCTTCGGGGCGATGCAGCTGCTGAGTGCCATCGGCGACCCGCTCTATGCCATCGCCCCCGGTGGCCAGATCCAACCCAAGCTGGCCCTTGCCCTCCCCCAGGTGAGCGCCGATGGCCTCACCGTGCGGGTTGCCCTGCGCCAGGGGGTGCGCTTCCACGACGGCACGCCCTTCAACGCGGCAGCCATGGTGTTCACCCTGCAGCGCTTTTTGGCCATTGGCAAACTCAGCTATCTGCTGGGTGACCGGGTCCAAAGCGTGGGCGCCATTGGTCCCTACACCCTGGAATTACGGCTCAAGCGGCCCTTCGCCGCCATGGCCCCCCTGCTCAGCGCGGTGAATCTCACTCCGCTCTCCCCCACCGCCTATCGCAACCACGCCAATCGCTTCCTCAACGACCGCTTTGTGGGCACTGGCCCTTACAGGCTGGCGTTCTTTTCCGACCAACAGCAACGGCTCGAACCCTTTGCCGGCTACTGGGGGAAGCGTCCCGCCAATGGGGGGATCAACCTCGTGGCCCTCAGCAACTCCACGGCCCTCTTTGGAGCCCTAACCAGCGGCGAAGTGGATGTGCTGCTCTCCACCAGCCTCGAAATCGACCAGCAGGCCGCCCTGCACCGGGCAGCTCTGCAGCACAAGCTGAGGGAAGGCCAGGGCCCTGCCCTTGAAATCGGCTATCTCAGCCTGCTCACCGACCAGTCCCCCCTGCAAAGCCCTGGCCTGCGGCGGGCCATCGCCCTCAGCCTCGATCGGCGCACCATCAGCCAGCGCGTCACCCTGGGCTTGCGCGCCCCCCTGCGCGACCTGGTGCCGCCCAGCCTGGTGGGCAGTGACCCCCAGGCCTGGCCCTCCTACAACCCGAAAGCGGCCCGGGCCCTGTATCGCCAGGCGGGCTACTGCCAGGGCAAACGCCTGACCCTGCCGCTCACCTTCCGATCCAATGTGCCAAGCGACCGGCTGTTTGCCCTCACCTGGCAGGCCCAACTCCGCCAAGACCTGCGGGATTGCGTCTCCCTTGAGGTCACCGGGATGGAGGCCACCACCGCCTACCGGCAACTGGGTGATGGCGCCTTCCCCATGATCCTACTGGATTGGATGGGGGATTTTCCCGATCCTGACAACTACCTGGTGCCGCTGCTGGGCTGCGACCAGGCCCAGGGCAATCGTTGCCTCAAGGGAGCCAGCGCCGCCAGCGGCAGCTTTTGGAGCCAGCCCGGCCTGGAGCAGGCCTTGCAACGCAGCGCCAGCTTGAGCGGGCCTAGGCGCGCAGCCCTGCTGCGGCGCATCCAGCGCCAAACCGCCGCGGCCACCCCCTACCTACCGGTGTGGCTCGTGGCGCCAAGGGCCTGGGCCCAACGCCGGGTGAGCCAACCCCGCTTCGATGGTTCTGGCAGGCTCCTTCTGCAAGATCTCCGCACCAGCGGAGCCCCCCGATGAGCCGGCGATCCGACCTGCTGCGCTACCTGGCCGCCCGTTTAGCGCTGGCACCTGTGATGGTGTGGCTGATCGCCAGCCTGGTGTTTTTGTTGTTGCGGGTGGCCCCTGGTGATCCCATCGACGCCCTACTGGGCACCCGCGCCCCCGCCGCGGCCCGGGCAGCCCTCAGGGCCCAACTGGGCTTGGACCAACCCCTTTTGCACCAGTACGGCCATTTCCTTCGCCAACTGCTCCATGGCGAGTTAGGCCAATCCCTCACCAACCAGGAACCGGTGACAGCCGTGATTCGCCAAAGCCTGCCCGCCAGCCTGGAACTGGGCGTCGTCGCCCTTGTGCTGGCCGCGGTCGTGGGATTGGCGGTGGGCTTTTCAGGGGTAGCCAGACCCGAAGGCAAACTCGACCTGGCCGGCCGGCTCTATGGCATTGGCACCTATGCCCTGCCCCCGTTTTGGGCCGCCATGGTGGTGCAGCTGGTGTTTGCGGTGTGGCTGGGCTGGCTGCCGGTGGGCGGCCGCTTCCCCCCCACCCTGATTCCACCGGCTGGCTCTGGCTTCTACCTGCTGGAAAGCCTGCGGGCGGGCCTGGGCACCGGCCAATGGCACCAGCTGCTTGGCACGGTCAGGCACCTGGTGTTGCCGGCCGGCACCTTGGGGTTGCTACTGAGCGGGATCTTTGCCAACGCCCTGCGCCTCAACCTGCGCCGCGCCCTCGACTCCGACTACGTGGAGGCAGCCCGGAGCCGGGGCCTGGGGGAAGGGCGGGTGATCCTGCGCCATGCCCTCCCCAATGCCCTGCTGCCGGTGCTCACCATCACCGGGATCACCGTGGCCTCCCTGATTGGCGGTGCCCTGCTGATCGAAGTCACCTACTCCTGGCCCGGGATCGCCTTCCGGCTACAGGAGGCCATTGGCCAGCGCGACTACCCCTTGGTGCAAGGCATCGTGGTGGTGGTTGCCGCTCTCGTGGTGATGGTGACCGTGGCCGTCGACCTGGTCGTGGCCATGCTCGACCCCAGAATTCGCTTCTAAGGGGCCTTGGAGCCGCCCATGGCGCCTAAAAAGGCCAGCCCCTAAGACTGGCTTTCCAGCGCCTGGCCATGGTGCGGTCCAGCACGAAGGCCGAAACACCCTCCTGGAGACGGCGCTGGGGGGTGAGCAGAAAGGGGTAATCAAAGCCCTGTAAAAACTCCGTCGTGAGGCTGAGAATCAGGTTCTGCACCTTGCGGGGATCGCGACCCACCAACTCCTGACCCAGGCGGAACAAGGCCTGGCCTTGGTTGTCGAGTCGCACCAGCGAAAAGTGACTGCCCCCATCGACCACAACCAAGCGGCTGCGGGGATGGCTGACATGCACAAACAGATTCAGCTGCTCCTGCACCGGTGGGGTCACCAAATCAACGCTGCCGCCAACCAGCAACACCGGCACATCGAGGCCGGCCAAACCACCGGTGGGCCAAAGCAAACTGCCAAAGCCGTTGAAGGCCACAACCCCAAGGAGGGGGGTCGGCGCAAGGAGGGGGTTCGAAAGCGCACCAGGGGCAGGGAACGGGCCCCGCGCCGTGCCATCCCCGGTCACCCTGGGCAACTGGCATTGCAGCAGCTGGGACAAATTCGCTAAGGGCAAGGTTCCCTTCATCGCCTTACAGCGCCTGGCCACCCCCTGCTCCGGCAGCAGGCCGCTGCCCATGAGGGCCGTCAGGGCCCCGAGGGAATGGCCCATCAGGACAACCCCTTGGCGACCAGTGGGTTCGGGACCTAGCGATGGCAGGATCCCATCCTTTTCTGCGGTGAGCACGGCCTGCACATCGGCCAGGCGGAGTGGCACAGCTTCGGCCCCTGGCGGCGGGCTGTAACCAAGCAAGGAGTCTTGAACAGCCTTGTCGTCACTGCCGGGATGGTCCAAGAGCACCACAGGCCACCCCTGGCCAGCCAGCTCATCGGCCATCCAACTGAGCTGGGCACTGTTCCCGCCCAGCCCAGGCATCAACAGAATCCAAGGACCTGGCTTCGATTGACGCGACGACCAAATCTCGAGGGGCAGGGGCATCGCCCGGTGCGCCACAACCAAATCGACGTGCTGGGGCCTAAGGCGCTCCCCAGCTTTGAGGTCAAGGGGAATCGCCCGGCGCAGGGGCAAGGGCAGGGCCCGTAGGGCCCGCAGAGCATCGGCCTGCTGATCCACTTGGCGGCGCCAACGGTCGGCGAAGGCCACCGCCTCGTCCAGGTTGAGGCTGAGCTGCTCCGAGGGCAGGGCACGCAGCAACGCAAAGGCGGTGACTTGCTTCTGCTGTTGCAAAAGGGTTCGCAGGGTGGAGAGCAACAGCGGAGCTGTGCTGTTGCCCTGGGCCGTGGTAAAAACACTGCCCAGGGCCTCAATCAGGGGCTCACCGGTGCGACTGCGCAGCAACTGAACCCCAAAACTTGGCTCCTTCAGCAGCGGGGCCTGCAGCAGTCGTGCCAAGGCGCGGCGATCGAGCGGATCGAGCAGGCTGAGCCACACGTCCAGGTCCCCATTGGTGCTGCCGGGATCGCGGCTCCAGGCCTCCAGTTCCCGCAGATCCACCGGCACCGTGAGTCCGTCAATCTGAAATTGGATCTGCTCCGCAGCACGCACCGGAGCCCCAGCCAGCAAACTGGCGAGCAGAGCTCCCATGCAGCGAAAGCGGTTTGACATCTCCAAAGGCGGGGACCCGAACCATGGCGTGGTGGCTCCAGTTTCCCGCGGCGCTGCGCGAACTGGCCCTGATCCGCTTGATCGCCTCCGTCGGAGCGGGGGGCGTGATCTATCTCACACCCCTGGTCTTCCACCATGCCGCCTTCAGCGCCCAGGCCGTCACAGCAGGCATCGGCCTGGCCGCCCTCGCCGGAACCGTGGGCCGCTTAGCCAGTGGCCTGTTGCTGGATCGGGGCCTCAACTGCTCCATGCCCGTGCTGCTTGCGGTGTTGGCAGCCGTGCTGGGTGATGGTCGCCTGATCGGCGCCCAAACCTTTGATGCCTATGTCATCGGTCAATTGCTCCTGGGCATTGCCGCTGGTCTCTACTGGCCTGCGATCGAGCTGGCCGTTCCCCTGAGCTGCAAGACCGGGCCCAATCCCATTCCCTCCAGCCGGGGCTATGCCCTGGTGCGCAGTGGTGATGCCGCAGGGGTGGCGCTAGGAGCCCTGATTGGAGCCGTCATGGCAGGCCAAGGTCAACTGCGGGGCATCTATGCCGTGGACATCACCTGTGCGGCAACCGTCGCACTGTTGCTGGTGAGGCGCCCCCTGCCCCAATCCCCCCCCAAGGCCCCAGGAGCCAGCAGTACCGCCATCAGCCAATGGCTGCCGCCCCTGTTGCCACTCCTGGCGATCACCCTGCTGGCCACAGCCCTGCCAGCCTTGATGCAGAGCGCCCTGCCCCTGGATTTGGTGCGCGGCGGGCTGCACAGGCCTGCCATTAATGTGGGTATGGGAGCCCTGTTAATCGGCCTGCAGCTGAGCCTGTTGGTGCTGATCCAATGGCCCGTTGGCCAAGCCCTCGCCAAACGACCGGTGGCCTATGGACTCGGCGTGAGTTTGGTCAGTTTTGCCCTCGGCACGGCCCTGTTGGCGTTTTCAGCCATGAGCCGCCAGGGCATCTGGTTGGTGATTGCGGCCCAGCTCCCCATCGCCCTCGGAGAAGCCGCCTTCCTACCGATTGCCACAGAAGCAGTCATCGAAATGACCCCCCCTGAGCACCAGGGGCTTGCCATGGCGCTGTTTTCCCAATGTTTTGCGATCAGCGCCCTGATTGCTCCTGTCTTGGCTGGCCTAGCCCTCGATCAGCAACGCCATGGCGGCGGGTTCTGGATCACCATGACCCTGCTTTGCCTGGCGGGCTTCCATGCGGTGAAACGGCTCAGGTCGAGGCCGGAGGCTGCTTAGGCACCCAGGCCTCATGGGGCAAGGGTTCCGTGCCGTATTCCCAGTCGTCGTAATCGGGATCGTTGCGGATCTTCTTGTGGAGCTCCTTTTGCGCCTCAAAGTCGTGGGCCTTGGCATCAGTGCCTTTGGGCTCGCTGCCTTTGGCGTCAGGGGCTTGGGGGTCGGGCTGGGAGGAAGGCTGGGCGGTCATCGCAGCTCTGGGGAAGAATTCCATTCTGAAGCAACTGGCGCCGGTTCAGTCATCGCAACAGCTCCAATCGCTGATGCCGGTGTGCAGCCACTGCCGTTCCCGTTCGGAAAGCTGCAGGTATTGGCCCCCGCAGGTGCAGCCCCCATCGAGGGGCTCGGGATGGCGCCGCTGGCACAAGAACCAGGCATGCACCTGGTCGATCGCCCCAGGCAGCATGGACTCAGGGGACATGACCTCAGCCGGCATGGCCTCAGGTGAGGGGGACAAGGTCTCCTTGAACAAGGTTGCCTTAAACGTTGAACAAAAATTCCATGACGTCGCCCTCGTCCACCACGTACTCCTTGCCCTCAGCCCGCAGCCAGCCCTTGGACTTGGCTTCCGCGAGGGAACCAGCCTCCACCAACTGTTGGTACCCAATGGTTTGGGCGCGAATGAAACCGCGTTCAAAATCGGTGTGGATCACCCCCGCCGCCTGGGGGGCCGTCATGCCGGCCTTGATGGTCCAGGCCCGGGTTTCCTTCTCACCGGTGGTGAAGTAGGTGCGCAGGCCCAGCAGGGAATAGGTGGCACGAATCAGGCTTCGCAGCCCCCCTTCCGTCACTCCCAAACCGGCCAAGAATTCGGCGCGATCCTCCTCGGGAAGCTCAATCAGTTCGGCTTCGACCTGGGCTGAAATGCGAACGGTTTCTGCCCCCTCCTGGGCCGCGAGGGCCTTCACCTCCTCCACGTAGGCATTGCCGGAAGCGAGGTCGTCCTCACTCACATTGGTGGCATAGATGATCGGCTTGGCCGTGAGCAGGCCGAGCGGTTTGACCATGGCGGCCTCCTCCTCACTGATGGCCACACTGCGGGCAGCACCACCCGCCTCCAACACGGCCTGGATACGCTCGAGGACGCCATCCTCGATTTGAGCTTCTTTGCTGGTGCGGGCCTGCTTTTTCAGACGCTCCCGACGCTTCTCAATCTGGGATAAATCGGCCAGGCCCAATTCCAAGTTGATCACTTCTGCATCCCGGGCCGGTCCCACCGAACCCGAAACGTGAATCACGTCGTCGTTTTCAAAACAGCGGACCACATGGACGATCGCGTCGACTTCGCGGATGTTGGCCAGAAACTTGTTGCCCAGGCCTTCGCCCTGGCTGGCCCCTTTCACCAGGCCGGCGATGTCGACAAATTCGACCCGGGTGGCAATCACCTCCTTCGAACCCGACAGTGCCGCCAACTGGCCCAGCCGTGGATCGGGCACCGACACCACCCCCGAATTGGGTTCAATGGTGCAAAACGGGTAGTTGGCAGCTTCGGCCTGGGCATTGGAGACCAGGGCATTGAAGAGGGTGGATTTGCCCACGTTGGGCAGGCCCACAATTCCGGCTTTAAGCATGGCTGGAATCTAGATCGCCCAGGCTCCACAAAACTCGCAACACCTGCCATCCACCAGCGAGACTGGAGCCAGCGCCGTACAGGCTAATTCCAAGCAACACCCCCTTGAGCTCCCTCACGAGTTGGCTTCCCCCAAGCCTGCGCCGCCGGCGGGTGCTCGCTGGCGCTGCCGCCGGTTTGGTCCTGGTTGGCGCTACAGCGATCGGCCAGCAGAAACGGGGGAACACCACCCGGCAACTGGAGAGCTACACCGTGGTGGCCGCGGCTGGAAGCCTGCCTGGGGTGGTGAATGCCACCGGAGAACTGGAGGCGGAAAAACGGGTCAATGTGAGCCCAAAGCGCCAGGGGGTGATCGACGCGCTCTACGTGGAGGAGGGCGATCTGGTCGTCAAGGGCCAACCCCTAGCCCTGATGGACAGCGGCGATTTGCAGGATCGCTTGAGTGAACTCAACGCCAATTTGCGATCCAGCCAAGCCCAGCTCACCCGCAGCCGCAGCGAACTGGAGCGCAACAAAAGCCTCTATCGCCAGCGCGCCATCAGTTTGAGCGACTTCAACACCGTGCGCAGCACCTTCCTAGTGGATCAATCGCAGGTGGAGGCGGCTCGCCAGCGTCTGGAAGCTCGCAGGGTGGAGAACCAAGAATTGATCGTGCGGGCCCCTTTCAGCGGCGTGATCAGCCAGCGCTATGCCGATCCCGGCTCCTTCGTGACACCCACCACCACGGCCTCAGCCTCGGCGGGCGCCACCAGCTCCTCGATTGTGGAATTGGCCCAAGGCCTTGAGGTGGTGGCCAAAGTTCCCGAAAGCGACATTGGCCGAATCCGCCTTGGCCAAGCTGCCTCCGTGCGGGTGGATGCCTTCCCCGACCGATCCTTCGCGTCCCGGGTCAAGCGGATCACACCCCGCGCCATCAAGCTCAACAACGTGACCTCCTTTGACGTGGTGCTCAGGCTGCTGGAGCCTCCCGTGGCCCTGCGTATTGGCATGACCGCCGATGTGGGCTTCCAAACAGGCCAAATCCAAGCAAAAACCCTGATCCCCACCGTGGCTGTGGTCACCGAAGACGGCCGGCCCGGGGTTCTCCTCGTGGGAGAGGGCAACCAGCCGAAGTTTCAACCGGTGGAGCTAGGGATCAGCAGCGGCAAAAGCACCCAGATCCTCAGCGGATTGACCAGCGGCACCCGGGTATTTATCGACCTCCCCCCCTGGGCCAAAAAACGCAAATAGGGCGTCTAGGCCCGTTGGGCCAAAAAGGCCCGGGCCGCCTCGACGATGCGACCACTGGCCAAACCATCGCCAAAGGGATTGTGGGAGCGGGCCATCACCTCATAGGCCGTCGGATCCTCCAGCAAGCGACTGGCCTCAGCCACGATGTCGGCCGTATCGGTGCCAATCAACTTGGCCGTACCGGCATCCACGGCCTCAGGCCGCTCGGTGGTGCGGCGCAGCACAAGCACCGGTTTGCCAAGGGCGGGCGCTTCTTCCTGGAGGCCACCGGAATCACTCAGTACCAAGGTGGACCCCCGCATGGCGGCGACCAGTTGGTCGTAGTCGAGGGGCTCGGTGAGGAAGGCCCGAGGATGGTCGCCGAGCAGGGCTTGGAGGGGCTCCCGCACCGTGGGGTTGCGATGCAGGGGCAGCAACAGGGCGGTATCGGGAAAACGATCCAGCACTTGCCTAAAGCCGCGGCCGATGTCCTGGAGCCGCTCGCCCCAGTTCTCGCGCCGGTGCACGGTGGCCAGGATCACCCGCTGCTGGCCAAAGTCGAGGCCCGGCAAGCTGAAGGGGGGGGCCTTTTCAGCCATCAGCAACAGGGCATCAATCACCGTGTTGCCCGTGGTGAGGATCTGACCCACCACCCCAGAAGCCCGCAAATTGGCCGCCGACACAGAGGTCGGCGCAAAGTGCAACAGGGCCACCTGGGAAATCAGCCGGCGGTTGGCTTCTTCAGGGAAGGGATCAAAGATGTTGTCGGTCCGCAACCCGGCTTCCACGTGCCCCACGGGGATCTGCTCGTAGAACGCCGCCAAGGCAGAGGCGAAGGCCGTGGTGGTGTCGCCCTGAACCAGCACCAAATCGGGTAGGTGGTCGGCAAAGTCCTGCTTCAGGCCCGTCAGGGTGGCGCAGGTGACATGGGTGAGGGTCTGCTTGGGGGCCATCAGGGCCAGGTCCTGATCGGCCGTCAAACCGAACAGGTCCATCACCTGGCTCACCATTTCCCGGTGCTGGCCGGTGAGCACCACCCGGGTACGGAATTCTGTTGCCTGCTGAAACGCCAGGATCACCGGAGCCAACTTGATGGCCTCCGGACGGGTGCCTAGCACGATGGTGACGAGTGGCTTGGGCACCGGAGCGCAGCAGACCAGCGGATCCTACGGAGCTTGCGTCATGGTCAAGGCAAAGGGCTGACATCGGGCCTCCCCCTGGCGAAGCTGGGGATCACAAAGGCCGCGCCCAGGCGGCATCCATGCAGCGCTGCCGCGATGACATCGTCCTCCCCATTCCCCCCGTCTCCCTTTCCGGCAACCCCTTCACCAGCGGCTCCTTCAGCGGCCCCGCCCTTACCGGCCCGGCAATCCCACGGTCAGGAGGCTGCCATCGCTGGCCTGGCGGCAGGTCCCAGCCTCGAAGCGATTGTGCGCGAGGCCCACAGGCAGGGCTATTCCGATGTGCACCTCGGCGTGGGGGAAGGGCCCCGTTTTCGCTGCCGCGGCGACATCCAGCGCACGGAATGGCCCACCACCGATGCCGCCACCTTTGCCAGCTGGCTGAAGGAACTGCTCAGCCCCACCCAAATCGATAGCTTTCGCCGCGACAAGGAGTTCGACGGCTCCTTTGGCTTTGACTTCGTCAGGGTGCGAATCAACCTGCTGGAAACGTTGCTGGGGCCCGCCATGGTGCTGCGCCTGATCCCACAAACGATCGCCAGCATCGAAGAGCTCGGCCTGCCCGAGGTCCTCCATGAGATCTGCCAAAGGCCCAAGGGCCTGGTGCTGGTGACCGGACCCACCGGCTCAGGGAAAAGCACCACCCTGGCCGCCATGATCGACCACATCAACCGCACCATGGCCCGCCACATCCTCACGATCGAGGATCCGGTGGAATTTGTGCACCACAGCCAACAATCCCTGATTCGCCAGAGGGAAGTGGGCCAGCACACCAAGGTGTTCGATCAGGCCCTTCGTGCTGCCTTGCGCGAAGACCCGGATGTGATCTTGATCGGCGAAATCCGCGACCAGGAGACCCTCACCACAGCCCTGGAAGCCTCCCAAACCGGTCACCTGGTGTTTGGCACCTTGCACACCAATTCCGCCGTTAAAACCGTGGAGCGGGTGCTGGGCATGGTGGCCCCCTCAGCCCAAACCAACCTGCGCCTGGCCCTCTCGGAATCCCTCCTCGCGGTGATCGCCCAAGGACTGGTGAAAACCACCGATGGCAAAAGGGCTGCCTTCCACGACATTCTGCTCAACAGTGATGCCTGCAAGGACTACATCCAGCGGGGCGAACTCGAGGAAATCGAGGCCATCATGGGGCGCAGCGCGTTTGAGGGGATGCGGACGGCCAACCAATCTTTGACGCTGCTCGTGGAAGCCGGCCGGGTGGACCCAAGCGATGCCCTCGCCCAGAGCATGAAGCCCAACGAGCTCAGCCAGGCCCTCCGCGGGCGCCAATGATGCTCAGCGAGCTCCCTTGCATCAAGTTAGACCCATCGCAGCAAGCCCGATCTAGTGGCTGGCGATGCGAACCAGCAAGAGCACGCCGATCCCAACAGACAACCCAAGCATGGCCAGCCGGCCATTCCAAATTTCGGCCTGGGGAGTGATACCCCGGCGCCAGGCGTTGAGCTCGCTGGACGGCACGTCTTCCGTTCCAGCATCAAGCCCAGGATCGATGGCCAGATCGACCTTCTGAACGTTCCCTTGGGCGTTCACTTGAATGCTCTCTGAATCGATCTTCTGATCGAACTGGGTCATCGCATTACACCGATGCCGTACCAGGCCACCCTAGAGGGATTAAAAGCAGGCTTGGGCTTGATAGAGGCGGCTGGCCTCCTCCAACGGCAGCCGGGGGGCTACGGCCAACTCCATGGAGCTCTGCAATCCCGCCGAAAGCCTTTGGGCTGCTGCAACCCCGATCATGGCGGCGTTATCGGTGCAATAGGGCAGCGGTGCCACCCGCCAGTTGAGGCCATCGCGGCGACAGCGTTCCTCCAGGAGCCTGCGCAACCGCTTGTTGGCCGCCACCCCGCCCACCAAGACAAGGGTTTCGAGGCCCTGTTGCTTGGCACAGGCGCAACTGCGCTCCACCAACACCTCAACCACCACCTGCTCAAAACTGGCGGCCAGGTCGGCCACCGGCAGGTTGTTGGATCCCAACAGCTGCTCCAGGGCACGCACCTGGCGAAGCATCGCTGTTTTGAGGCCACTAAAGCTGAAGTCATAGGGGTAGTAGCCCCCCTCAGGTTTTGAAACCCTGCCCTTGGGCAGGACAAATCGGCCCGTATCCCCGCCCTGGGCGGCCTGCTCAATGGCTGGGCCCCCGGGATAGCCCAGCTGGAGCAGCCTGGCCACCTTGTCGAAGGCCTCGCCGGCCGCATCGTCGTGGCTGCGCCCAAGCCTGGAATACACCCCCGGGCCATCGACCCGCAGGAGTTGGGTGTGCCCGCCACTGACCAACAGCACCAGGTAGGGACCTGGAGGCAAGGGGTCCCCCAGCTGGACCGAACAGAGATGGCCCTCCAGGTGATGCACCCCCAAAAAAGGTTTGCCGTGCAGGCGGGCCAAGGTGCGTCCGGTGACGGACGCCACCAGCAAGGCACCCACCAGCCCCGGGGCAGCCGTTGCTGCGATCCCATCGAGATCCCCAGGTCCCAGGCCGCTGGCATGGCACACCTGGGCGATCAGCTGGGGGAGGGCCTCCACATGGCGGCGGGATGCAATTTCCGGGACGACGCCACCCCAGCGGGCATGTTCCTCCACTTGGGAGGCAACGGCACTCGCCAAGACGGTCTGATTGCGCACAATCGCTGCCGCCGACTCGTCACAACTTGTTTCGAGGGCAAGAACGGTTGGCATTCGTTTGGACGGGCTCTCTTAAGGTCAATCAGTGACATCTTGCCCCGCGGCCTTGCGTCCGATGCGCCGTCTTTTTCCCCGTTTGTTCGCAGCTCTGCTGTCTGTCTTCCTGCTCGTTGGCTTCGCCCCCGTGGCCAAGGCAGATGTGGCTGGCCTTACCCCCTGTGCTGAAAGCGCTCGTTTCCAGCAGCGCGCTGCTGGCGCCAAAACCGATCAGGCCAAGGCGCGCTTCGCCATGTACAGCAAGTCTGTCTGCGGTGCCGATGGCCTGCCCCACCTGATAGTGGATGGTCGCTGGAACCATGCCGGTGATTTCATGCTCCCCGGTATCGCCTTCCTCTACATCGCTGGCTGCATTGGTTGGGCTGGTCGCAACTACCTGCGCGCCATCCGCGGCGATAAAGACGCCACCATGAAGGAGATCCAGATCGATCTGCCCCTGGCTTTTAAAAGCACCCTGGCAGCAGCCACCTGGCCCCTGGCCGCCTTAGGCGAGCTCACCAGCGGCAAGCTGCTCGAACCCGACGACAAGGTCACTGTCTCGCCTCGCTGAGCAGTTTCCCCTCTCTAAGGGGTTTTTAGCCCTGCCAGTCCTAGACGCCTCTCTAATTTTTCACCATGAAAAAGTTCCTCACCACCGCTCCGGTATTTGCTGCCATCTGGTTTGGCCTTACCGCTGTAATAATTATCGAATTCAATCATTTCTTCCCCGACTTACTTTTCCTTCCCCTCTGATCAGCTACTTCTAATCAAGCCGCGGCCCCTCGGGCCGCTTTTTTTATGGCGCCAATGGCCCAGTGGCGCTCCAATCTGGATCTAAAGGCCCATCAAGCGTTCGAACTCATCGAGGGCCGTCGCCAGGTCCCCATTCACCAGGGCGGCATCGAACTCCGCCTCCGCCTCCAGCTCCACGCGGGCGCGCCCAAGGCGCTTACGGATCGCCTCCTCGCTGTCGGTTCCCCGGCCCCGGATGCGCCGCTCGAGCTCCTCAAAGGAGGGCGGTTTGAGGAAAACCTGGAATCCGGCTGGAAAGCTTTGGCGCACCTGGCGAGCCCCCTCCAGTTCAATTTCCAACAGCACCGGACGGCCCAGGGCGAGGGAGTCCTCCACGGGTTTGCGGGGCGTGCCGTAGAGATTGCCGGCAAATTCGGCCCACTCCAAAAAGCCGCCTGCAGTCACCTGCTGCTCAAAGGACTCCCGACTCAAAAAAAAGTAATGCTGACCATCCACTTCGCCGGCCCTGGGGCTGCGGGTGGTAGCAGAAATCGACAGCCAGATCTCGGGATGCTTCGCCAGGAGCTGGGCCACCAGGGTGCCCTTGCCAACGCCACTGGGACCCGTGATCAAGGTGAGGCGGCCGGGAACGGCGTCGACCATGGCAGGCAACAGGTTGGGGCTGCAGAGTAGAAGCCAGCATTGAAGGCCTTCGCCCTAGCCATGGACCGCGCGCAGCCCCAGGCTCGCTTGCAACCAATGGATGTGACCAGCCTCAAGGCTGTGCTCAGTGAATGGCGCAGCCATCTCCTGCCCAGCCGCTTTGAAAAGGCCCAACAGGCCACTCCCCACAGCATCCAGATTGGGCTACGCAGCCTGGAGGGAATCCATTGGCTGGAGCTGAGTTGGCAGGCCGAGGCAGCCAGGGTTCATAGCGTGGCCGCCCCGCCCCGCCTCGGGGATGGCAGCACCCTGGCCCAGCAGCTGCAGCACAGCCTGCGGGGCCTGGCCCTGGGTTCTATCTCCCAGGCCGGCTGGGAGCGGGTGGTGGAACTGGGGTTTTCCCGGCGCCCCGGCGAGGCCATTGAACGCACCCTGGTGGTGGAACTGATGGGGCGGCACAGCAATCTGCTGCTACTGGATCAAACCAGGCAGGCGATCGCCCTGGCCCGCCAGGTGAAACCCCAGCAATCAAGGCTGCGGCCGATTGGCACCGGCGACCCCTACCAACCACCGCCCCCCCTGACCGGGGAACCACCCCAAAGCGGCGAAACCATGGCCAGCTGGCAGGGGCGCCTCAGCCTGTTGCCCCTCCCCCTTGGCAAAGCCCTCGCCAGCGCCTACCAGGGGATGAGTCCGGCCCTAATCCAGCAGCTGCTCCCCGCCGACTGGGAGGGCTTGGCAGTGGAGGAGCTCGCAGCCAGCCAATGGCACCAGCTTTGGCAGCGCTGGCAGAGCTGGCTCGGGTGCGTTGAAGCCGAAGGCTTTGCTTGGCAGCAAAACGGCGGCGGCTACCGCTGCTGGCCGGCCCTCACCAGCCCCGAGAAAGCGCCCCTAGCGATTAACCAAGCCATGGCGGCCTACTACGGCAACCATCTGGATCAACAACGGCTGGCCCAAAGGCGCCACCAGCTGGGTCAAACCTTGCAGCGCGCCGCCGAGCGGGAGGCCCGCGAGGCCCAGGCCCAGCAGGCCCTGTTGGAGGCGGTGCCCGAAAGCGACACCATGCAACAGCAGGCCGACGCCCTCCTGAGCCAGCGGCAACCCAGCCGCCAATGCGTAGACACGGCCCAGAAGCTCTACAAGCGGGCCCGCAAATTGCGCCGCTCGGTGGCAGCGATCACGCCGCGGCTCGAACTCCACCACCAGCGGCTGGCCGCCCTAGAAAACAGTCTCACCTTCTTGGAGCAGGCCACCACCATCCCAGAGATCGAAGGGCTTCACCATGAACTCCAGGGGCTCCTTGGCAGCGGCAGCAAGAAGCCCAAGGCCTTACCCAGTCGCCGTGATCGGAAACTGGGGGAGCCGGCCCAACCCGAGCCCCTGCAAGTGCAAAGCCTGGGGGGCATGGCCGTGCAGGTGGGCCGCAACCACCGCCAGAACGAGTGGATTTCGTTTAAGCAAGCCCGCCGCGGCGACCTTTGGTTCCATGCCCAAGAACTGCCAGGTAGCCATGTGGTGCTCAAGGCTTCCGAAGGGATGGCCACCGACGAAGATCTCCAAACAGCTGCCGATCTGGCGGCCCATTTCAGCCGCGGCAGGGGCAACAGCCGGGTGCCCGTGGTGATGGTTCCTATTGAGGCCCTCCAGCGCATCCCTGGCGCCGCCCCCGGCACCGTGCGCCATCGCCAGGCGGAACAACTCTGGGGTGAACCAGGAAGGGCCCTTAGCCTCCTTGCAGCGCAGAAGCCATGACCACGCCCCTGCCCCCACCCC
>Ga0310323_10027_pt1 | contig 33991 bp, 35 predicted proteins | sample LakEriER3TotalD7_FD_195537 | JGI IMG/M metagenome (GOLD analysis project Ga0310323, IMG submission 195537) | Enriched freshwater cyanobacterial communities from Lake Erie, Ohio, United States - ER36.Total.D7 (v2) (version 2) | ecosystem: Environmental > Aquatic > Freshwater > Lake | place: USA...
CCTCCCGCCCCCACCACCGCCAGGCCCCGGCCTGGCTGCGGGATTGGGCTGGAGCTTGGGTCTTTTATTCGGTGCTGCCTCCTTGGCCATTCATCGCGCCGCGCTTTGAGCGCATCGCCCGCTTCGCTCCCCTAGTGGGCCTGGTGCTTGGCGGGCTGCAGGCCCTTGTTTGGGGCCTGACGGCGGGCTGGTTGCCCCTGGCGGCCCAGGTGGCCCTGGTGTTGGTCTTGGCGGTGGTGCTGACAGGGGGCCTCCATCTCGATGGCGCCATGGATACGGCCGACGGCCTGGGGGCGGGCCCAAGGGCCTTGGAGGCGATGAAGGACAGCCGGGTCGGCGCGGTTGGCGTGCAGGCGTTGCTGGTGGTGCTGTTGTTGCGTGGGGCCGGTTTGATCTGTTTGGCTGATGGGTCCCCTTTGGTCGCTCCATTGGCCATGGTCTGGGCCGCGTTCTGGGCTCGGGTCTCACCCCTGCTGGCGATGCAGTACTTCCCCTATTTGCGCGAGCAGGGCACCGCCGGCTTCCACCGCGAGCATTGGCAGGGTTTGGCCAGAGAGCTGCGCCCGGTGCTGGGGGCTCTTCTGGTGCTGGGTTTTGTCTTGGTGTTGGGTGCTGCCTTGCCAGGCACTGGCCTGCAGGTGCCCCATGGGGCTGCCCTGGGTCTTTGGGGGGCTCTTGGAGTGGTTCCCGTGGTGGTGGTCCCCCTCTGGCTCGGCCGGCGGCTGGGCGGGCACAGCGGCGATAGTTACGGCGCCTGTGTCGAATGGAGTGAAGCCCTGGCTCTGCTGGTTATGGGCCTGCTGTTGCGGGCGGCAGGGTGAGCTGAAAGGCATTGCCCCAGGCTTGGCCATCCACGGAGTTGGTTGCGGCTTGGTTCACCAGGCACAGTTCGCCCCCAAGGGCATGGGCTAAATCGCGCGCTAGGGCAAGCCCCATCCCGGTGCCGGGCTGGCTGGTGCTGCTCGAGCCCCGCACCCCTTTGCCAAAAATCGTGGCCCGTTCTCGGGGATCAATCGGCGGCCCCCCATCCCAGAGGGTGAGTTGCCAGCCGCCCTGCTCGGTGGGTTGGCAGTCAAGCCCGAGGGCGGCTCCTGTGGGGCTGTAGCGAAAGGCATTCTCGAGCAGGTTGGCCAGGATCTCGGCCACGGCTCCGCTATCGCCGCGCCACTGGGGCAGGGCGATCGGTGGATGCCAGGGCCGGTGCTGGAGAGCTGCGGTGGCAGCAGCCCGCTGCAGCAGCGGTTCGAGCAGGGCCGCCAGGGGTTGGCCTGCCGGGCCGCTCAACACAGGGGGCAGGAGCAGGGGTTGGGCGCCCCCTTCAGGGCTTGGCAGGCTGTCTTGGCTGCCGAGTTGGCCAATGGCGTCGACGTAGCGATTCAGTTGGCGCTCCTCCGCCAGCAAGCCTTCCACCAGTGGGCGGTTTTGGTTGTCCTGTTCCAGTCGGCGCAGCAGCAATTGGCCGAAGGTCCGCAAAGCGGCAAGGGGGTTGCGTAGCTGGTGGACCAAGACATCGAGCTGTTCGTCCTGGAGGCGCAGGTTCTGGGCAAGGCGCTGTTGTTCGAGGTCGAGGCAGAGCGCCTCGGTGAGGCAGAGGGCCACGGCCTGCAGTCTTTGGCTGAGGGCCTCTGGCCAGGGCACGGTGTCACTCTCCACCTGGATGGCTCCCAGTAACACCTCCTGGTGGCGCAGCGGCAGCCACCGCCGTTGCGCGGCGGGCTGGCGGAGGGGGCTGCTGACTTCAACGTTGGGCAGGGCTCGCCCGTCGCTGGGCCATTGGCCGATGGGTACCAGGGAGGGGGCCTCTTCCTCCCCCGGTTGGGTCACGTAGACCACTACCGATCGCAGTTCGTCGCTGTCAACGAACTGGGCGAGCTGGAAGTGCAGCAGGCTCAAAAAGCGCGTGGAGACTTGCATCTGGCGCGCTCAGTGGGGGCGTTGAAAAATTCTTTTTCGGATTTTCGGAGAAATTCCAAAAAAAGTCTTAAAGTGTTCGGTATCGACCAATACTTCGCGGTCCGCGAGCGGGCAGCAGGTCACAGTCGTGACGGCTCCTTGGCACGATTTGTGCCTCGAGGCTACAGCAGAGACAGTTCACTCCCTTGTTGACCACTCCTCTTGCTGTTCTGCTAACCCGAATGGGCGGTTTAGCAGCTTCACTGACCTCGGACCTGCTCATGCTCAACGACGACAGATGGTTGGACGTCGCCTGAGTCGTTGTTTTGCGCCCTCTGGGTTGCTTGGCGCCTCTCTAGCTGGCTGAGCCACGGTCTTTGTGCGCGCTTTGCGCCGGGCCCACGGCTATCTCCCTCCTGATTCCTCTCCGTCCCCTTTCGTCTCTCCCTTTGGGAGCTGTTCCATGTCTAAGAAGCGCAAGCGCATCAGCCGCCGCCGTCTCGCGGGTCAAAGGGTTTTGGCCCATGTGTCCACGTTCAATCTCGAAACCGGCGACCACAAGCCTGTGACGGCTGCCCGCCGGTTCATTGCTGAGCAGGCTTTGGTACCCCCGGCAATCTTGAATGTGCGCCGTAACGAGCACACCACCGATCGCTTTTTCTGGGGCGAAAAGGGCCTCTTCAGTGCCCAGTACGCCGAAGAAAATCATTTCCTGTTCCCTTCCCTGCGCGTGATTGTGGACAGCATTGGCGAAGAGGTCCTCTTCGAGGGGATCGAAGCCTTGGCGGCTGACGATTGGGAGGAAATGGAGGAGTACGAGTACGCCTTCGTTTGAGGCGGTTAAGGGGCGTCCAGGGTTTGAACGCTGGATTGAGTCGGCCATTGGCTCGCGATAAAGCGCTTCATGGCTGGGAATAGGCGTTCATCAATGGTGTGTCCGCCGCTAAATCCCAGCAGCTCCACCCCATGGCCAGCCCCCTGCAGTTGTTCCTGAAGGGCTTGGCTGGCTGCAAAGGGAACGACAGGGTCCTGCTCGCCATGGGTGAGCAGGACCTTTGTTTTGTAGGGGGTTTGGGGATCCCAGCCCGGATGGGGATAGCCGCTGCAACCAATCAGGGCTGCGCAAGAGCGGCCATCCAATCCTTCGGCAAGCGTGCCCACATCGAGCACCATCGCAGCCCCTTGGGAGAAGCCCAAAAGGATGGTGTTTTCCAGCGGTAATTCCCTGGTGAGGTCCAGCAGCCGCAGTTTCAGGGCCGCACGGGCGCCCGGCAGTTCGGGCCAGTTCGGTTGCTGGAGGTCGTACCACTGGCGTCCCATGCCGGCGGGATGGGGCCAGGGAGCTTGCAGCGCCACCACTTCCACGTCGGGCCCAACCAGCAGTGGCCCCAGCTCGAGCAGGTCATGGGCATCGGCGCCCCAGCCGTGCAGTAAGACCAGGCGCCGTTGCGCTCCCGCTGGACCACTACGGAGCTCGCTGGAGGTAGCCGAATTGGAGCCTGGGGGTGTGGTCATGGGATGGGACCGGGACACTGCTGCTGCTTAGGTTGGCCTCCCATCCAACCAAGCTGCAGCCATGGCGCCCACGGCCCTTCTCAGTGTGTCCAACAAAGAAGGGTTGGTCCCCTTGGCCGAGGGGCTGCTGGCGGCGGGCTATCGGTTGATTTCCAGTGGTGGAACCGCAGCGGCGCTGCAGGCCGCTGGTCTGGCGGTGACCAAGGTGGCCGACTACACCGGTGCACCGGAGATCCTGGGCGGGAGGGTCAAAACCCTGCATCCGCGCATCCACGGCGGCATCCTGGCGAAGCGCTCCGATGGCTCCCATCAAGCCGATCTGGCGGCCCAAGCCATTGATCCGATCGATGTGGTGGTGGTGAACCTCTATCCCTTTCGGGAAACGGTGGCCGATCCGGCGGTGGCCTTTGAGACCGCCATCGAAAACATCGACATTGGCGGTCCGGCCATGGTGCGGGCGGCAGCCAAAAACCATGCCGATGTGGCCGTCCTGACCAGCCCTACGCAATACGAGCCGTTCTTGGCGGCCCTGGCCTCTGGGGCTGTGACGTGCGACCTGCGCCGTCAGCTTGCCCTGGGGGCTTTTCAACACACGGCGAGCTACGACGCTGCCATCAGCACCTGGTTGGCGGCTCGATTGGCCGATGGCTCCGCCCCGGGGGCTCCCCTGCAATTGGATGTGCCGGCTAAGCAATCCCTGCGCTACGGCGAGAATCCCCATCAACAGGCCACTTGGCATAGCCACCCCGCAGCAGGCTGGGGGGCGGCCGAACAGCTCCAGGGCAAAGAACTTAGCTACAACAACCTGATCGACCTCGAGGCGGCCCTTGCCACGGTGCGGGAGTTTGGCTACGGCCCAGGCGCCCAAGCTGCCGCCGTGGTGGTCAAGCACACCAATCCCTGTGGCGTGGCTACGGGCTCCGCGACGGCTGACGCCCTCCAGCGGGCGCTCGATGCCGATCGGGTTTCGGCCTTTGGCGGCATCGTGGCCCTCAACACCCCTGTGGACCAGGCCGCGGCAGAACAGCTCGCCAGCTTGTTTTTGGAATGCGTGGTTGCGCCAGATTTTGATTCTGAGGCCAAGCAGCATCTCGCGACCAAAGCCAACCTGCGGCTCCTGCAGCTCAGCCCCGAGGCCATTGGCCGGGCTGGCCAACAGCAGCTGCGCAGTGTGCTCGGTGGGGTGTTGGTGCAGGCGTTGGACGATGGGGCCGTTGAGGAATCCAGTTGGCAGGTGGTCAGTGATCGCCAGCCCACCAGCCAGGAGATGGAGGATCTGCGCTTTGCCTGGAAGCTGGCGCGCCACGTGCGCTCCAATGCCATCACGGTGGCCAAGGGGGGCCAAAGCCTTGGCGTTGGAGCGGGCCAGATGAACCGGGTTGGCTCGGCCAAGTTGGCCCTTGAGGCGGCTGGGGACCAGGCCCAGGGTGCGGTGTTGGCCAGCGATGGGTTTTTCCCCTTTGACGACACCGTGCGCCTGGCGGCTCGCCACGGCATCACCGCGGCCATTCAGCCTGGCGGCAGTGTGCGCGATGCCGGTTCAATTGCCGCCTGCAATGAGCTGGGGCTGGCCATGGTGGTGACGGGCCGCCGCCACTTCCTTCACTGAACGTTTTCGACCGACCCGTTTCTACTTAATTTTCTCCCCTGACTTCGCCGCCAAGGTCAGGCCAGTTGTAGTTTCGCTCTCTCAGCCCCGGCTGCTCCCTAGGCCCACTCTTTGCTGCCATGCCTGAAGCGCTTGCCTACAACCTGAACTTTCTGCATCCGTTGTTGATGTGGAGCCTTTTAGCTCTCGCCGGCTACGGCATGTTCTTGGGCATCAAGGCCAAGCGCACCCGCACGGCGGATCCGGAGGCGCGCAAGCAATTGATCAAGGGTCAATTCGCCAAGCGCCATTTCCAGATCGGCAGCGTTTTGCTGGCGATCATGGTGATCGGCACCTTTGGGGGCATGGCCGTCACCTACCTCAACAATGGCAAGTTGTTTGTGGGGCCCCACCTGCTTGTGGGGATCGCCATGACCTGCATGATTGCGATAGCGGCGTCGCTCACGCCCTTGATGCAGCAGGGCAACCTGATTGCCCGCAAAGCCCATGTGGGCCTGAATATGGGCCTCATGACCCTGTTCCTCTGGCAGGCCGTCAGTGGCATGCAGATTGTGGCCAAAATCTGGGAAAACCGCCCGGCCTAAAACTGGGCCTTCTGCCTGGGGGGGCATTCCAAGCCATGGCTGGCGTGGAAGTCCTCTTGAACCTTCCAGGTGAGTTTGCGGGAAACCTGCCGCACAATTTGGGTGAGCAGGTGGTCGCCGCTGCTTTGGACCAGGCTGTCTGGGAGCAAGGTGATCACCCCAGGGAGTTGGATCCAAACACTCAAATCCAAGTCCCACCGGACGAAGGTGAGCGCTTCGGCGTCTCCAGGGGTTGCGCTGGGCTCCTGGAGCTTGAGAGAGGCGTTGAACTCCACGTCGTAGAGGCCCTCGAGGCTGGTTTCGCCAGCCGGGATGGGCACGGTGATGATGCGATACACCCCCTGGCTTTGCGGGAGTAGCTCGAGGCCAATGGTGGGCTCCACATCGAAGCCAAAGTTGCCAAAGCGCCCGAGGGTGAGCAGATAACCATTTGTGCTGATGGGGCTCACCTGCATCGGCGCAGCACAGCGCTGGAACCATCCCCCATGGCTATCCAAGTAGGCCTCCACCAAAGGAGCTGGCGCCCGCATTTCCATCAGATCGGAAAAGCTGCTGGTGTAACAGCGCACCCGTGGATCATCGGTGTGGCGCAGGCTCTGCATGGGCGAGGACTCTGCCGGGGATTGGACTGCCATCGCGGTTGCTGGCGTTCGTGACGACGACAGCAAGGAAGGCAACGGCATCAAGAATGGCGAAACAATGGGAACAATCCTGGAGGAGCGCTCGGGCCTGGCGGCGAGGGGGCTCCACTGTTCGAGGTGGTAGGAACCTTTAAACAATGTAAAGCCCCCGGGTTGGGCCTCAGGCCTCCGTCAGGGCAACCATGCGCTCAATGATGTCCTCCACCACGCGGTCGGGGGTAGAGGCGCCGGAGGTGATACCCACCCGGATCGGCCCCTCAGGTAGAAACGGACTCTCGGTTTCCAGGGCACTGCCCAGGGGCATGTGCTCGATTTGGTTGCCAGGGCCAATCCGCTCTGGTGTGTCGATGTGAAAGGAGCGGATGCCGCGGCTGACGGCGATTTCCTGCAGGTGGGTGGTGTTGGAGGAGTTGTAGCCGCCGATCACCACCATCAAATCCAGGGGCTCATCGACCAGGGCAAACATGGCGTCCTGGCGTTCCTGGGTGGCGTCACAGATGGTGTTGAAGGCCAGGAAATGCTCGCTCAGCACAGCAGGGCCATAGCGCTTCAACATCGTGCGTTCAAACAGGCGGCCGATCTCTTCGGTCTCGCTTTTGAGCATCGTCGTCTGGTTGGCGACGCCCACCCGGGCCAGATCGCGATCGGGATCAAAGCCAGGGGAGCAGGCCTTGGCGAAACGGGCCATGAAGGCGTGCCGATCGCCTCCCTCCAGGATGTAGTCGCACACCATCTGGGCTTCGGCCATGTCGAGCACCACCAGATAGGTGCCGGCAAAGGATGAGGTGGCCAGGGTTTCCTCGTGCTTCACCTTGCCGTGAATGATTGAGGTGAAGGCGTGCTTTTTGTGTTTCTCCACGGTGTTCCACACCTTGGACACCCAGGGGCAGGTGGTGTCGACGATGTGACAACCGCGTTCATTAAGCAGCTGCATTTCCTGCACCGTGGCGCCAAAGGCCGGCAGGATTACCACGTCGCCGCTGGCCACCTCGGAGAAGTCCTTCACGCCGCCCTCAACCTGGATGAACTGCACGTCCATCTGGCGGAGGTGGTCATTCACCGAGGGATTGTGAATGATTTCGTTGGTGATCCAGATGCGCTCGGTGGGGTAATGCCGGCGGGTTTCGTAGGCCATGGCAACGGCCCGTTCCACGCCCCAACAAAAACCAAAGGCCTCGGCCAGGCGAATGGTGAGCCGACCGCGGCGCAATTCGTAGCCGCTTTCGCGCAGCTTGGCGATCAGGTCGCTTTGGTAGGCCTGCTCAAGGCTCCCGGCTACTTCTTCACCGAGGCCAAAGCCGCGGCGGTTGTAGCGCTCCGAATGGTGCAGGGAGCGTTTAAAGGCGCGGGTATCCACAAAGGCCGCTACTGGGGGTTCCCAAACTCTATGGGCGCCCCATGCCGCCGGTTGGTCTCCCTAGGCGGGCCCCCTGGCTTCAACCTGGGCGAGCCCAAGCCAGGACACGCTCGTCTCGGAAAAGGCATAGGTGCAGGGCAGCACTTCCACGCCGGCTTCTAGAGCCTCGCGGAAGAGGTCTCCGTAGCGAGGATCGGCCGAATCCCCTGGGGCAAAGCGAGTGACATCACCCCGGCTCAAGCAAGGCACAAGCACGGCTCGAGCTTCGGGGAGGAGGGCCTTGAGTTCCACCAGATGCTTTTGGCCCCGCTCGGTCACGGTGTCGGGGAAGAGGGCGAGTTCCCCCTGGGTCCAGGTGGTGTTTTTGACTTCGAGATAGATGGCCCTGGGGTCGCTGGCACCTTCCCCGGGGGTGAGCAGTAAGTCGATGCGGCTGCGGCGGCCTTCCCCATAGGGCACCTCAGGCTTGATGGAGCCAATCGGCCCAAGCCAAGGCTCCAGGCATCCGGCCTCAATGGTGGCGCGCACCAATGCGTTGGGTAGGGCTGTGTTGATCCCAACCCAGAGCTGGTCACCATGGGCGCCAAGGACCTGGGCTTGCTCCCAGGTCCACGCCAGCTTGCGGGTGGGTGAGGGGGCGTGGCGGAGGCGGACCCGTCCGCCGGGGTGCAGCACGCCCGTCATGGGGCCGGTGTTGGGGCAATGGGCGGTCACCAGGTCGCCGTTGTCGAGTTCCACATCGGCAAGGAAGCGTTTGTAGCGCTTCACCAAGGTGCCCTCCACCAGGGGACCGAGCTGGAGGATTTCGATGGGTGCGCCCGCGGTTTTCTCGGTGGCCATGGTTGGAGGGCTGGGGCAGGCCCGCCATACTGCCGGCCATGAGTCGATCGCTGCGCCGGATTGCCTTGATCGTGGCCGTGGCCACGGCCCTCAGCAAGGTGGCGGGCCTGGTGCGGCAACAGGTGATTGCGGCGGCCTTTGGCGTGGGTGCCGCCTATGACGCCTACAACTATGCCTATGTGCTGCCGGGCTTTTTGTTGATCCTGCTGGGCGGGATTAACGGTCCCTTCCATAGCGCCATGGTGAGCGTGCTGGCCCGGCGACCCCGGGAGGATGGGGCCCATGTGCTGGCGGCGATCAACACGATCGTGGGAGCTGGCCTGATTGGGGTCACCCTGCTGTTGGTGGTGGCGGCGGATCCCTTGATCACGCTTGTGGGTCCAGGCCTCGATGCCGAACGCCATGCGATCGCGGTGCTTGAGCTGCGCTGGATGGCGCCGATGGCCCTCTTTGCCGGGTTGATCGGCCTGGGCTTTGGCGCGCTGAATGCCGCCGATGTTTTTTGGTTGCCTTCGGTCAGCCCGTTGCTCTCCAGCGTCGCGGTGATTGGCGGCCTTGGCCTGCTCTGGTGGCAGCTTGGCCCGGCCATTGCACTCCCCCAGCAGGCCGTGCTCGGGGGCATTGTTTTGGCGGCCAGCACCACCTTGGGGGCGCTGTTCCAGTGGTTGATTCAGTTGCCGGCCCTGGCCAAACAAGGGCTGAACAAATTTCAGCTGGTTTGGGATTGGAAGCACTCCGGGGTGCAAGAGGTGCTGCAGGTGATGGGGCCCGCCACCTTCTCCTCCGGGATGTTGCAGATCAACGTGTTTACGGATCTGTTTTTTGCCTCAGGAATCCTTGGTGCGGCCGCCGGCCTTGGCTATGCCAACTTGTTGGTACAGACACCCTTGGGCCTGATCTCCAATGCCTTGCTGGTGCCGCTGTTGCCTGTGTTCGCCAGGCTTACGGCCCCCGCCGATCGCCAGGCCCTCATTGACCGGATCCGCCAGGGTCTGATGCTCTCCAGCGCCAGCATGCTGCCCCTTGGCGCCCTGTTCGTGGCCCTGGCCGGGCCGATTGTGGCCCTGGTCTACGAGCGCGGTGCCTTCGACCACCAGGCCGCCGTGATTGTGACCAGCTTGCTGATGGCCTATGGCTTTGGCATGCCGGTGTATCTGGGGCGCGATGTGTTGGTGCGCGTCTTCTATGCCCTTGGCGATGGCACCACGCCATTTCGGTTGTCGGTGGCAGGCATTGGCCTCAATGTGATCTTCGACTGGACGCTGGTGGGGGGGCCCACCCCCTGGGGCCAGCAGCTGCCTGCTTTGAATTTCGATGCCCCTGGGCTGGTGTTGGCCACGGTGGGGGTGAATGCCATCACCTGCCTGGCGCTGCTTTTGGCCCTTCAATCCCGGTTGGGTGGTTTGCCCTTGCGGGTCTGGGCCAAAGATTCACTGCTGCTCCTCGGTGCGGCTGCGGTGGCTGGTGGTGCGGCTTGGCTCCTGGCCTCGTTTGTGGTTTGGCCCCAGGGGTTGGTGGGCCTTGGCCTGCAGCTTGGCCTGAGTGGCGCCATGGGTTTGGCTATTTATGGATGGATGGCCACAGCAGCCGGAGTGCCAGAAGCCCAGCAGTTGGCCAACCAGCTCATCTCCCAGTTGAAGCGCCGGCTACCGACTCTCTAGTAGCCGAGTTGGCTTAGTCGCTGAGTCTCACGCAGCGCTCTTCTCTGACGTGCACAGGGATCTCCAGGTGGGAGCGGCCCAGCATCTTGGGGCCTTCCACGGACAGGATGCGGGCTTCGATCCCAAATTCTTTGAAGGCGGTTTCCATCTCCTGGATCAGCGCCTTTTCCACCTGGGCTTCGGCATCAACAACCTTGCCAATCAGACGACTCCCTAGGGGGCCAATCCTCTGGCGCATGACTTCGCGAGCATTAGTGACCTCGATGACCAGCACAGCCCGTATTCAGGTTGGGCAACCCTATCGGCAAAAGGGGTCGAGAACTTCTTCCAGATCACGAAGCTGGCCGGCCGGTATCAAGCGGGCCAAGGGCAGCCTGGTGGCGCTACCGCCAATCGGTACTTGAACGGCCTCAAGGGCTTGCCGGGCGGCAATGGAGGCCCCTTGGCTAAGGCGTGCCGAGCATTCAATGGCTAGGGCCTGGGCAAGGCCTGCATCCTTGAGATACAGATGCCAGCCGGCAACCTGGAGATACAGGCGATCCCCAAGGGCTAGTTCCAAGTCACGCAGGTCGCTGGCGCTGAGGGTCATGGTTCGAGTTGTTCACCGCTTGGTCGCATGCTGATCACCACGCCGGCGTGGATCACCAGCATGGCTAGCCACGCCAGGGTTAGCCAGTTCAGGTGGGTCCAGGGGTGGCGCAGGTTTTGAACCACCCAGAGGCCGCTGTTGAACAGGGCAAACAGGGCTGCATGGAGGGTCAGATTGACGATTCGCTCGAAATGCCGGTAGGTGGGGTCTTCGGGATTGGCAGGGCCGTACCAACGGATCGGCATGGTGAAGGGGGCGAGGGGTTTGACGGATGGGCACCCCATGCGGTGAGAATGGGCCCATGCGCTTGTAGCTCAGCGGATTAGAGCATCTGACTACGGATCAGAGGGTCGGGAGTTCGAATCTCTCCAGGCGCGCTTCTTCATTCAACTCCTCTTCTCCTCTCCCTTGGAGAGGCGCCGCCCTCGGGCGGTTTTTTTTGTGTGCTCACCAAGGCGTGCAGGCTGGGCGTCTTTTCTTACGATCGAAGCAATCTCACCGGCGATCGATGCCTGAATTTGGTGGCTCAGCCATGAACCAGTCCTTGGCAGCGGCTGATCCCGCCATTTGTGGCCTGATCCAGAAGGAGTTGGAGCGGCAGCAGGGCCACCTGGAGCTGATTGCTAGCGAGAACTTTGCGTCGCGGGCGGTGATGGAAGCCCAAGGCTCGGTCCTCACCAACAAGTACGCCGAAGGTTTGCCCGGCAAGCGCTACTACGGCGGTTGTGAGCACGTCGATGCGATTGAGGCCCTGGCCATTGAGCGGGCCAAGGAGCTGTTTGGCGCGGCCTGGGCGAATGTGCAGCCCCACAGCGGTGCCCAGGCCAATTTCGCGGTCTTCCTGGCCTTGCTAAAGCCTGGCGACACGATCCTTGGCATGGATCTCTCCCACGGGGGACACCTCACCCATGGCTCCCCGGTCAATGTGTCGGGCAAGTGGTTCAAGGCCGTCCATTACGGCGTCGATCCAGAGACCCAGCAGCTCAATTTCGACACCATTCGCCAGTTGGCCCTGGAGCACAAGCCCAAGCTGATCATCTGTGGCTACTCGGCTTACCCGCGCAGCATCGACTTCGCCGCCTTCCGCACCATTGCCGATGAGGTCGGGGCTTACCTGTTGGCCGACATGGCCCATATCGCTGGATTGGTGGCGGCAGGGGTCCATGCCAGCCCAGTGCCCCACTGCGATGTTGTGACGACGACCACCCACAAGACCCTGCGGGGACCGCGCGGTGGCCTGATCCTGTGTCGCGATGCCGACTTCGGCAAGCAGTTCGACAAGGCCGTGTTCCCCGGCACCCAGGGAGGCCCCCTGGAACATGTGATCGCGGCAAAAGCGGTTGCCTTTGGCGAAGCGCTGCAACCGAGCTTCCAGGCCTACAGCCGGCAGGTGGTGGCCAATGCCCAGTCCCTGGCAGCCCGCATTCAGGAGCGGGGCATTGCCGTGGTGAGCGGTGGCACCGACAACCACATCGTGTTGCTGGATTTGCGTTCCATTGGCATGACGGGCAAGTTGGCGGATCAGCTGGTCAGTGAGGTGCACATCACGGCCAACAAAAACACCGTGCCCTTTGATCCCGAGTCGCCCTTTGTGACCAGCGGCCTGCGTCTGGGCACGGCGGCCCTGACAACCCGGGGCTTCGATGCGGCGGCCTTCAAGGAGGTGGCCGATGTGATTGCGGACCGACTCCTGCAGCCCGACGATGCAGGTGGGGCCCAGCGCTGCCGGGATCGGGTTGCGGCCCTGTGCGAGCGCTTCCCGCTCTACGCCAACCAGCCGGCCCTGCAGCCAGCCTGATCGCCCGTGAATCTCGCCCACAGTCCCAATGCCGCTGCCCTGCTCACGTTTTCCGTGGCGGCAGCGCTGACAGCCTTGCTGGTGCCTGGGGTTCGAAAGCTCGGCTTGCACTGGGGTTTGATTGACGCCCCCGATGCCCGTAAACAACACACCACCCCAATGGTGCGTCTCGGTGGCGTGGGGATTGTGCTGGCCTTCAGCCTGTCGTTGGGCCTGGTCTGGAGTCTGGGCGGTTTTGCCGAGCTCCCCACCATCAACGACCAATTGATCTGGACGACCTTGGCCGGGGCGCTGTGTTTCTTTTTCATTGGCTTGGCTGACGACCTCTTCGCCTTGCCTCCGCTGCCCCGCCTGGCGGGCCAGCTGGCGGTCTCAGCGGTGGCCTGGGGCGAGGGCGTGCGCATTGGCAGCATCGAGATGCCCCTGGGTTTCATGGGCCATCCCAATGCCCTGTTGGTTCTGCCGGATTGGTTGAGCCTGCTGGCCACCGTGGTGTGGCTGGTGGGGATCACCAATGCGATCAACTGGCTGGATGGCCTTGATGGTTTGGCCGCCGGGGTGAGTGGCATTGCTGCCGTGGGGCTGCTCTCGGTGAGCTACAGCCTTCACCAACCCGCTGCTGGCCTGTTGGCCGCGGCGCTGGCGGGCTCGTGCCTTGGCTTCTTGCGCCACAACTTCAACCCCGCCAAGATTTTCATGGGGGATGGGGGTTCCTACTTCCTGGGCTTTGCCCTGGCCGCCGTCAGCATTGTTGGCCCCGCCAAGGGCCTCACCAGCGTGAGCTTGCTGCTGCCGCTGTTGATCTTGGCCCTGCCCTTGGCCGACATGTCGGCCGTGATCATGGGCCGTCTCAGTTCAGGCCATTCCCCCTTCTATCCCGACCGACGTCACCTGCACCACCGGTTGTTGCGCTCCGGGTTGAGTCACCGGCGCACCGTGCTGCTCATTTATGCCTTCACCCAATGGCTGGCCGCCCTGGCCTTGGTCGTGGTGAATGCCGAGATGCGTTTTCTTTGGCTGGCTTTGGCAACAGCCGTCTTGATATGGGTGCTGGTGCGCTCCCGCCGCCAGCTGCACAAGCTCGAAAAGGCCAAACGCATCACAGTGGAACGTCCTTGAGCGCAACGTCCTTGAGCGAAATGTCCTTGATCGAAACCAGCCTGTGAGCGCAGAAATCCTCTGCATTGGCACCGAGCTCCTCCTCGGCAATATCACCAACGGCAATGCCCGGTGGCTGGCCGAAGAGCTTGCCGGCTTGGGCATTCCCCACCACCGCCAGGAGGTGGTGGGCGACAACCGTGGGCGGGTGATGGCGGCTGTGCGCGAAGCCTCTAGCCGGTGCCGGCTGTTGATCACCACCGGCGGCCTGGGCCCCACCCCCGACGACCTCACCACCGAAGCGATCGCAGCAGCCTTTGATACGCCCTTGGTGGAGCATGGGGCAATCTGGGCCGATATCCAGGCCAAGCTCAGCGGCCGGGGCCGGCCTTGCGCCCCCAGCAACCGCAAGCAGGCCCTCTTGCCCCAAGGGGCAGAGGTGTTGCCCAATGCCACGGGCACGGCCCCGGGGATGATCTGGAGCCCCTGCCCGGGGTTTACGGTGATCACCTTCCCTGGGGTGCCCAGTGAAATGCGGGCCATGTGGCAGGCAACTGCCGAGCCTTGGTTGCGGCTGAACGGGCTCGCTGATGGACTGTTCGCGAGCCGCATGCTGAGGTTTTGGGGCGTGGGTGAATCCGCCTTGGCCGAGCAGGTGGCTGATTTACTGGCCTCAGAGAACCCCACCGTGGCGCCCTACGCCGGAGCCGGTGAGGTCAAGCTGCGCATCACCGCGAGGGCTGCCAACCTTCCGGCTGCGGAGGCCTTGCTGCAGCCCGTGGAGCAGGAGCTGCGCCGGCGCACCGGGGACGCTTGCTTTGGCTCAGATGCCGATTCCCTGGCTTCGGTGGTGCTAGCCCTCCTGCGCCAGCGGGGCCAGACCCTGGCCGTGGCCGAGAGCTGCACCGGCGGGGGGATTGGGGCCGCCCTGGCGGCGGTGCCTGGGGCATCGGATGGGTTCCTCGGGGGGCTGATCGCCTATGCCAACGCCGTCAAGCAGGCTGTTTTGGGGGTTCCCGCCGAGCTTCTGGAGCGCGATGGGGCCGTGAGTGATGCGGTGGCCCTTGCCATGGCCCAGGGCGCCCGCCAGCTGACCGGAGCCACCTGGGCGATTGCGGTGACGGGGATTGCAGGCCCAGGTGGGGGCACCGCTGAGAAGCCTGTGGGGCTGGTCCATATCGCCATCGCTGGTCCCGATGGCTCCTGCTCCGAGGGAGTTCGCTTTGGGGCGTTGCGGGGCCGCGATTGGATTCAAACGCTCACCGCCGGTGAGGCCCTCAATCGCTTGCGCCTCCAGCTGCTGGCTGCGTAACGCCTACGGACTTGGTTTTAGGGTGATTCATTCCATTGGCTGCACTGCCCGTGAGCGCTGGCACCCTCTACGACAAGGTCTGGGATCTGCACCAGGTCGCCGAGCTGCCCGGGGGCTCCACCCAGCTGTTCATCGGCCTCCATCTGATTCATGAGGTCACCAGCCCCCAGGCTTTTTCAGCCCTGAAGGATTTGGGTTTGGGCGTTCGCCATCCCGAGCGCACCGTGGCGACGGTGGACCACATCGTGCCCACCACCTCCCAAGCCAGGCCATTTGCCGACCCGTTGGCCGAAGAGATGCTCGCCACCCTCGAGCGCAATTGCGCAGAGCACGGCATCAGCCTCCAGGCGATTGGCAGTGGCCGCCAGGGGATCGTTCATGTGATCGCTCCGGAGCTTGGACTCACCCAGCCAGGCATGACCGTGGCCTGTGGTGATTCCCATACCTCAACCCATGGGGCCTTTGGGGCGATCGCTTTCGGCATTGGCACCAGCCAGGTGCGGGATGTGTTAGCCAGTCAGAGCCTGTCGATGGGCAAGCTCAAGGTGCGCCGCATTTGGGTGGAAGGCCAGTTGCAGCCTGGGGTCTATGCCAAGGATTTGGTTCTGCACATCATTCGCACCCTCGGGGTGAAAGGGGGTGTGGGCTACGCCTATGAATTTGCTGGCCCCGCGATTGAAGCGCTGTCGATGGAGGAGCGGATGACCCTCTGCAATATGGCGATTGAGGGCGGAGCCCGCTGCGGTTACGTCAACCCCGACGCCACCACCTTTGCCTATCTGCACGGACGTCCCTATGCCCCGACAGGGGACGCCTGGGATCGGGCGGTGGCCTGGTGGACCAGCCTGGCCAGCGGGGATCAGGCCGTGTTTGACGATGAGGTGCGCTTCGATGCCACGGTGATTGCCCCGACGATCACCTGGGGCATTACGCCAGGTCAGGGCATCGGTGTGGATGAGAGCGTGCCCACCCTCGAGCAGACCGATCCCGATGAGCGCCCCCTGGCTGAAGAGGCCTACCGCTACATGGATCTGCAACCCGGATCCCCGATCGCGGGAGTGGCAGTGGATGTGTGCTTTATCGGCAGCTGCACCAATGGCCGCCTGAGCGATCTACAGGCTGCCGCTGCGGTGGCCAAGGGGCGCCACGTGGCCCCAGGAATCAAGGCCTTTGTGGTGCCCGGCTCTGAGCAGGTGGCAGCGGCTGCGGAAGCCGAAGGGCTCGACGCCGTTTTCCGTGAGGCTGGCTTTGAGTGGCGCGAGCCAGGGTGTTCGATGTGTCTGGCCATGAACCCCGACCGGCTCGAGGGCCGTCAAATCAGTGCGAGTTCGAGCAATCGCAATTTCAAGGGGCGCCAGGGATCGGCGACGGGCCGCACCTTGTTGATGAGCCCGGCGATGGTGGCTGCCGCGGCAATTCACGGCAAGGTGAGTGATGTGCGAGCCCTATTGCAGAGCTAAGTGCTGGCCTTTTGCGGGCCAGACATCTTGTGCTGGCCTTGGCAACAGCAACATCCCATCCTTTGACGTCTTTTATTCCCCAGATGACTGCTCCTTCCTTCCCTTTCGGCATCATTCCCCAGGTGGAGGGGCGGGCCGTGGTGCTAACCGGCGATGATATTGATACGGATCGGATTATTCCTGCCCGCTTTTTGAAGTGCGTCACCTTTGAGGGGCTGGGCGTCCAGGCTTTTGCCGATGATCGCGCTGAGCTTCAGGGGAGGCACCCCTTTGATCTGGAGCCGCATCAAGGGGCTCGCATCCTTGTAGTCAATCGCAATTTTGGCTGTGGTTCCAGCCGCGAGCATGCCCCCCAGGCCCTGATGCGCTGGGGGATTCGGGCGGTGGTTGGTGAGAGCTTTGCCGAAATCTTCTATGGGAATTGCCTAGCCTTGGGCATTCCCTGTTTTACCGCCAGCCATGACCAAGTGCTTGCTTTGCAGGCAGCAATTCAGGCTGATCCGGCTCAAACAATTCGCTTGGATCTGGATGGCCTTCAGGCCTCGACGGCGGCTGGCCTGTCCTGGCCATTGGAGTTGGCATCGGGTCCCCGCCAAATGCTGCGCACGGGCCAATGGGATGCCACATCCCAGTTGCTTGCCAACGATGATGCCCTGCAAACAACGGCGGCACACCTGCCGTACATCTTTGGATTTTGATTGAGCTCACCGAGCTGTTAAGGCTCTGATTGGAGAAATCTGGTTTGTCCTTACTCGATTGGATTGCGGCGGATCGGCATGGTTGATGTCGCAGCTGTCGGTATGAAGGGTGCGCCGCTGCCGTCAAAGTTGAAATCGTTGAGTTTAATCCGGATGCCGCCAATCCCATCGTAGGGGCTGTAATAGATGCCCAACTCGTAGGAGCGGCGTTGAAGTTTCACCTCAAGGTAGGAATAGGAGGAATCCCCGTTGTAGATCGAGTTGGGATCGATGTTATAGGTAGCGCCCGCTTCAATGACGAGGGGGCCATAGATTTGTTGCGCCACGCTAAATGAAGCTGTGCGAAGGTCGACTGCCCGATCGAAGCTAAAGGGACTTAGTCCATTGTTGAAGGTGCCTGCGATCGAGGCGGCAATGCGGGTGTAATCAAAGAACGGCTTGTCAAAGTGCCCCAGTGTTAAGGCTGGTCCTCCGAAAAGGGTGAGTGTATTTTGGTTGCTACCGTCTCCGTAGTTGGCAAGATTGCCGGAAGCGCCAAAATCCAATCGAAGCCCTGGAATGATGTAGCTAGGTGAGTAGCGAAGTCCAGTCATGGGATCTGTTGCATTGGCGATTGACTTGCCTTCCCAGAGGGAGAAGGAGGATCCGGCAGAGATGCTCAGGGTTGAGCGCCAAAGATTGCCAAGGGTACCTGTACTGAAAAGATTTGCCTGGTAATTGCCTGAGCGTAGTTGCCAATTTAGGCCGATAGGATTAAAAAAGCTTTTCGGTATAGTTGGGCTTGGAATATTGTTATTTTTTTTAGACGTATTGTTGGTATTGGCTGCTGTGTCGGCCGCGGAGTTGGCTGCAGAGCGGGTCTGAATGTTGAGGCCTCCTCCGATATCAGCTCCATAGGCATAAATCACATTCTGCAGGCCCAGGCTGCCGTTGTAGGATCTTTCTCGGTAGGTGCCAAACAGGCTAGCTGTTGCGCTGCTGTGGCCTGGTAGTTGGATGGGCGTCGTCAGTCGCGTTGTGTTGCGGGTTCCGGAGCTCAAGTGCTCTGGATTCAGGGTGGCCAGGCTCAGATCAGAAGAGAGATTGAACCGATTGATTGGCATGTCCAGTTTGGCGAGCAAGCCAAAGGCATCTGCCGCTGTGATCGATTGGGTTACATTTCCAGTGTCGAGATTTGCCCCTGGGGCAACAAAGCTGCTGGTTTCGCCATTGATGACGCGCTCGATTAACAATTGGGGCTGGAGGGTGAGGCTTCCAGCTCGGCCGATTTTAATGGGCTTTAAGTTGTAGCCAATGTAGACTCCATCGCGGTCTAAATTGTCGCTTCCAATCGCAAATCCAGGCTTTTCTTTGCCAAGAGTTTGGCTCAGAACGGCTGGTAGAGAATACTTATTTTCAAGGATAATGTTGCCACTTCGAGCCGAGATCTTGGTTGTGCCATCGGGGGATTGGACCGCTGTGACATTGCGGGCAATGGTCCAGGAGCGTGCCGGGGTAAAGGGGTCATTTGTGAACGCCAGCTGCCTGGCGGTCCAAGAATTTCTCTGGATTTGGAGATTTGTGGTTTGGAAGCGTATTCTGCTAATTGTGCCAGCGGATTTTTGAAATTTGGGTGCTGAAGGTTGACCAGAGCCAACTCCATTTGAAGGTGCTGAAGGTTGACCAGTACCAACCTCATTCGTGGGTGCTGTGTAGCCGATCAGGCTCAATAGATTGACAGAGATTCCGGCACTCCAGCTTTGTTGGTAGCTCACATTTTTAACCCGTTGATCAATCTCAATGGGGGTGAGTGGCTCGCTAGCGGTTGTCTTATTGCCTAATTCGTTTGGTGTTGACTCACTGGGATTCTCCTTGTACTGGCGCGCTTGAAAGACCACGCTTTCAAGCGCTTCCATGAGCCGCTTGGGCTTGGCAGTTGCGTTCGTTCCTAGGGTGCCGATGCAGCTCTTGGGAGCCTCCATCGTTGGCAGCGTGGTTTTACCTGGGGGCAGGATGCTGATGGCTCTGCGATTTGTACTGGCTGTCAACTGAGGACAGGCAAAGGATTGGGGTGGCTCGCCTTCTGCGCGAACGTTTGCTTCGAGAGCAGAAATGCTTTGGCTTGGGGGAAGGGGAGTTTGGAGATCAGACCCAGAGGCGGTTGGAGGAAGAGCTGTGTCGCGTTTCAGGGTGTCTTGATCGATAACTCCGTAGACATCTTCGATTTCGCCGGTGCCTTCCCAGTTGCTATAGCGAACGCTGCTGGCTTGCAGGTACTGGTCGCCTTTTTTGAGGCGTACTTTTCCAGTGGCATAGAAACTGCGGCTGCGCTCGGCAACTTCGACACGATCGGCTAGCAGGATCCAGCCGTTGAAGTGAACCTTGACGTTGCCTTTGGCGACATAGCGGCCCAGGGGCGAGTCGTAACTTTGCTGGTCTGCTTCGATGATCGCGAAGGTTTCCGTGGGCTTTGGCGCGCCTGGCTTGGGCTTTGGGCTGATGGTTTTTGCCGCCGGGCCTGGGCCTGGATTGTTGCTACCGCTTTGGACGCTTGAGCTCTCAGGCTGTTGCCGAGGCGCCGGAGGCGGAGCTGCAAGCACCAGGGCATGGGGCTGGAGGATGGCTAAGGAGCAGGCTGCTAGGGAGAGCTTGTTGGTGTCAATTAGCCATTTCAAATTCAAGCGTTCTTTATGACACTGCGTTCCAATTTTTTTTTGGTTTTCCCAATCGTTACGAGGACTGGAATTTGCACCAAGACAGGATTCAGCGGCAGCTCTGGGGCCTTGCACGTTGAATGCCCGTGATCACAAGGGTGTGATCATCCCACAGGGTTCATGACCCCGCCAGGTGGGGTTGGCGCTCAGTCTTCGAGGTCTTTGCGGCTCGGGGTGCGGGTGGGATCACTGGCTAGAAAGCCGAACACGAAGATGCCGATAAAGAAGAAGACGACCGAGTAAACCGAGATCTTGAGGGCGAGCATGGTTCGGTCTTAGGGGAGACGGGCGGGTGACAGGGAGTGACAGGCGCCTGGTAGGGCCTGGCCGACCCCACGGCATCCGGATCATCCTATGGGGCTTGGCTTGCTATCCAACGATGCCTGAGGCCCATGGTGCAGCCCAGTTGCCCCGGATTGAAACGTTTCATTCACGTTCGCTGTGGGATCTCCAGCCCCTGTGGCGATGCGAGCAGCCCAACGGCCACCCGGGGCCGGCGCGTCAGCACCCCTGGGGTGCGCTTCACCGTCCTGACTGGGATGCCCGTGGCCTGGTGATTTGGCCCCGCGGTGGTCTGTGGCGCCAATTGCAGCTTCGGTTGGTTTGTCCTCCCGCTTGGCAGGCGTTGGCCCGCCAAGGGCAGGCTCCAGATTGGCCAGGCATTGCAGCCCGTTTGGTCCTGCGCTGGTGGGCGGATCAGGTGGAGCTTTGGGTGGATGGCGCCAGGGTCCATCGCGGTGATCTGTTCGATACGGCCTGTCGGTGGCCTCTACCCGCGAGCTGGTGGAAGGGTGTGCCCCTCGATCTGGAGTTGCGCCTGCGCAGCCCCCTCCATGACGACGGAGCCCTGATCTCCAGCGCCGTGGTTCTGGAGCCCTTGGATCCAAAGGATCCCCTCGGCCTCCTGGATGAGACCAAGGGGGCCCTGCGGGACTTGCGGGCTAGCTCCCCTGCCCCGGAGGGGCATTTTCATGTGCTGGGCCATGCCCATCTGGATCTGGCCTGGCTGTGGCCGGTGGCCGACACCTGGCAGGCCGCCGAGCGGACCTTTGGCTCAGCACTGGATTTGATGGAGCGCTTCCCGGAGCTCCATTTCGGCCATTCCACCCCTGCCCTGTTCGCCTGGTTGGAGCTGAATCGCCCAGATCTGTTCGCGCGTATCCAGCGGGCCGTGGCGGCGGGCCGGTTCGAGCCAATCAATGGCCCCTGGGTCGAGAGCGATTGCGTGCTGATCAGCAGTGCCTCGCTCCTGCGCCAGTTTCAAGAGGGTCAGGCCTTCAGCCGGCGGGTGTTTCCCGGACTTGAGCATCGGCTGGCCTGGTTGCCCGACACCTTTGGCTTTGGTGCGGGCCTTCCGGCGATGGCCCAGGCCACGGGGGTGGATTGGTTCTGCACCCACAAGCTGTTTTGGAATGCCAGCAATCCCTTCCCCCATCGCCTCTTCCGCTGGCGTAGCCGCTGCGGCCGGGAGCTGAAGGCCCTGATGACCGCGCCCATTGGCACCGATGCTGATCCGGTGGCGATGGAGCGCTACCGCCTGGAGTGGACAGCCGCCTCCGGATGCCCTGAAGCGCTCTGGCTGCCAGGGGTGGGTGACCACGGCGGTGGCCCTACGGCGGAGATGCTCGACCAGCTGCAGTTGTGGCAGGGCCAGGCCGAGGCCGCCCCCCAAGTGCATGGACTGCTGCGCGATTACTTGGCCCGCCTTGAGCCCCACCAGGGGCGTCTGCCGGTTTGGCGCGATGAGTTGTATCTGGAGTTGCACCGGGGCTGCGCCACGAGCAGGCCCGACCAAAAACGCCACAACCGCACCCTGGAGCGGCTGCTTCGGGAGGCGGATCTGGCAGCGGTGCTGGCGGCCCGTTCTGCCCAGCAACCAGGCCGTTCTGACCAGCAACCAGGAGAAGCCACGGATTGGCGGGTGCTGCTGTTTCAGCAGTTCCACGACATCCTGCCGGGCACGTCGATTCCTGAGGTGTTCGAGCAGGCCGAACCCCAGTGGCGCCTTGCCCGCCGCCGCGCCTGTCGCCAGCGCGATCGGGCCTTGCACCATTGGCTTGGCAGCCAGCCGGCCGGGGGGGATGCTCCGCTCTGGTGGCTCTGCCAACTCCAGCCCCTGGCTGCGTCCCGTCAGGTGCTGCGGCTGCCTGCCGGCTCCTGGACCTGGAATGGCCAGCGCCTTGCCACCCAGTCGGCTATAGCCGGTGGTGGGTGGGTGCAGCTGCCCCCGCTGGCAGGTGTGGCGGCCCTGCCGCTGGTGCGGCAGCAGCCCATGGCTGGCACGGCTGCTCCGGCGGCCCTCGAGCCAGCCGCGATTGAGCACCCGGTGCGGCTCGAGCGCTTGGCTTGGCGGGATGGCGCGACTGGGCCTGATGGGTCGCTGGAGCGCTGGCGCCTGGGCAATGGTCTTGTGGCGCTTGAGCTCGGCCCCGAGGGGGTGGAGCAGCTCTGGGATGCCAACGGAGTGCCCCAGCTGGCGGCCCCCTTGGCCTGGCAGCGCTACCGCGATGCCGGTGAGTTTTGGGACGCTTGGGATGTGGCCTCTGATTACGCCGACCACCCCCTCGCCTGGCGTTGGGATGGGGGCATCCAGTGGTCCGAGCAAGGGCCCCTCTGCACGAGCTTTGTGCGGCGGGGACGCTGCGGCTCCAGTGCGGTGCGGCTCGAGGGCCGCCTGCGGGCGGCGAGCCCCTGGTTGGAGCTGGTGCTGAGTGTGGATTGGCGGGCCCGCCATGAGTTGCTGCGTTTGGAGATCCCCCTGCAGCAGCCGGCCCAGCGGTGGGCTGCTGACACCACGGGTGGCGAGATCGAGCGGCCGGCCCAGGCCATCACGCCCCGCGAGCAGGCCCGTTGGGAGGTGCCGGTGATCAGTTGGATGGCTTCGGTGCCCCAAAGCGGTGGTTTGGCAGTGCTGCTCGATGGCCCCCAGGGGGTATCGGCCGCGCCAGGGCGCCTTGGGGTGTCCTTGCTGCGGGCCCCTACCTGGCCGGATCCGGGCGCCGACAACGGCTGGCAGCGCCTGCGGCTGGCCTTGCTGCCCTGCGCCACCGATTGGCAGCGGGCCCAGGTTCCCCAGCAGGCCGTCCGCTTTCGGGAGCCCCTCTGGCTGCGGCCTGCCCAGCCCTTCTCTGCCCCCCAGGATTGGGGCGAGGCCGTTCCGGCGCTGCCTCCCCTGGGCGATGGTTTGCTGCTGCTGGCCCTCCGGCCGGATCCCACCCAGGGCGATGGGCTGATCGCCGTGCAGAACAGCTCCCCCCTACGACGCCAGCTCAGTCTTGGCGACGGCTGGGAGGTGATTGCGGAGCTCGATGGCTTGGATCAGGTGCTCACGGGCCACCAATCGCCGCCCCAGGACCTGCCACTCTCCTTGGAGCTCAGGCCCTGGCAGATCCGCTTTTGGAGGATTCGCAAGCGCTGACTAGTCCTCGTGGTCGTCGAAGGGATCGCTGAGGGCTTTGGAGGGTGGCCCAAAGGCCTGATACACGCCAAAACCTGTGAGGGCCAGCAAGACCGCCAATACGGCAAGGGCAATCGATAGGGCGGGCGAGCTGGTGGAACTGGGATCCATGGGGTTTCGTGGCGAATTCCGTCACAACTCTCGACAGCCCAGCGCATCGGGACCGGCAAGGCCACTACAGTAACGACAGCGATTCATTGAGCGAGAGGAGCAAGCTGCCATGGCCCAAAAGACCCGCCTAGGAAACCTGCTGCGCCCGCTGAATTCTGAGTACGGCAAGGTCGTTCCCGGCTGGGGCACCACCCCGGTGATGGGGATCTTCATGGTGCTGTTTCTGGTCTTTTTGCTGGTGATTCTGCAGCTGTACAACAAGTCCCTACTGCTCGAGGGCATCAACGTCAACTGGAACGGCATCGGCTGATCTGAGCGAGGCCCCATGAACTTTTTTGGCATCGGCTTACCCGAAATGGCGGTGATTGCCGCCATCGGTTTGCTGGTGTTTGGGCCCAAGCGACTGCCTGAACTTGGCAAAACCCTGGGACGCACCTTGAGGGGTTTTCAATCGGCTTCCACCGAATTTGAGAAGGAGTTCCGCACGGCCATGGATCCGGCCCCTGGGCCCAAAGTCGAAGAGCCCAAAGCCGAGCTCCTCTCCCCTGCAGTTGTCGAACACGCTGCCCTAGTTCCAGAGATTGCCGACTCCTCCAGCCAGCCTCCGGCCGCCTGATTTCTCTGATGGCCTGGGGGTTGTGATGGTGGAGTCCTCGTTAGCTCCTGCTGGTTTGCAGCTTGTGGTGGGCCTCGGTAATCCGGGGGCGAAGTACGCCGGAACCCGTCACAACGTGGGTTTTATGGCCCTTGAGCGCATGGCGGCGGCGGCTCAGGTGGGGTTTCGCAGCCAGTCCAAGCTGCATGGACTGTTGGCTGAAGTGGGCCAGGGGGCCAGTCGCCTCAGGCTCCTGATGCCCCAGACCTATATGAATGAGAGTGGCCGATCGATTCGCGCTGCCCTTGATTGGTTTGGGCTGGATCCCAGCCAGTTGTTGGTGGTGGTGGACGACATGGATTTGCCCCTCGGCAAGCTGCGCCTCCGGGCTACGGGCAGTGCGGGCGGCCACAACGGCCTCCGCAGCACGATCAGCCACCTGGGCACCCAGGACTTTCCGCGCCTGCGCATTGGCATTGGGGCGCCTGCCCCCAACCCCATCGAGCGCAAGCAGCGCACCGTGGGCCATGTGTTGGGTCGTTTTGAGCCCCAGGAGCACAAGCTTCTCGAGGCGGTGTTCGCCGAAGTGGAGGCTGGCATCGGCCTTCTCCAGCGCCTCGGTTTGGAGCGGGCCGGCAATCGGTTGAATAGTTTTCAGCCCGAGCTGGCATCAGCCTGATTCGATGGCCCGTCTTCCTGCCACCACGGCCCAATTGAGAGTGTTGCACCAAAGCTTCAGCCAACGGCTGTTGGAGGGCGAGGTGAGTGCGGGCGGCTTCCAGTGGACGTTTCGATGGGCGTTTGATCGGGGCGAGCTGAGCGTGGAGCCTTCCCTGGGTCGGGCCCTCATCCAAGATGCCTTGTTGCGTTTTTTGCTCAAGGTCGATTACCAGCTGGAGCCTGGCGGCGACTACGCCTTTACGGTGCGGGCCAAGTTCTAAGCACCGGCTCGAGCTGCCGCTGGAGCCGGTGGCCCAGCTGGCGCTCCAGCAGCAATTGGGCGGCGAGGTCATCGAGGTCCCGGGGCGGCATCCGAAGCCCCACAGGGATCAGCTTGGCCAGCCCCCGCGGCGGGAAGAGCTCCCAGTAGCGCTGGCGGGCGGCCAGGGTGGTGCCGCGCTCATCCACCAACTCCAAGGTGAGATCCAGATCGACCAGCCGGCTGAGCCAGGGCTTGCTGCCGGTGCCATTGCCCATTACCAGGGTTCCGAGGCCTTGGGTGTGCCAATGCCGCAGCCAGTCCAGGGTTTGGGAGGGAGAGAGGATTGCAGCCTGGTGGATCTGCTGGGCCAGCCTGTCCGTCAGCACCAGACCGCATTTGCTGCGGCCCGGGTCGAGCCCGGCGATCAGGTGCTGGGCGTCAAAGCTGGGGTTCATCGTGCTTGGGCCCAGCGCACCTCCACGGCCACCGGATCAGGGGTGTCGGCGTTGTTCACGGCCACCGCGGCCAGTTGCACCACCTGGCCGTTGGGACGTTCGCTCAGGTTGCGGTTGAGTTGGGTGAGGGCGTTGGCGTCGACCTGGAGTCCGTCCACCACCGTGCCCTGGCGTTGGGCTTTGGCATAGGCCGCTGCCAACAGCAGGTTGAGTCGTCGGTTGAGTTGGTCGCTGTTGCGGAGTTCCCCTTCAATCGTGGTGCTCGCCAACACCTCACCGGCCTGGATGACCTGGCGGTTGGGCCGCAGGTCGGGGAAGGCCAGAACCTGCTTCTCCCCCCGCAGCACGTTGGCGGCCGACACAATGCTCACCACCCAGCTGCCGCGCTTGGTGAGCATCTCCTCCAGTTTGGCCACATCGATTTTGGGAACCAGCAGGATCTGGCGATCGGCAGGTTGCCCAGGCAACACCCGACGGAAGGCGTTGAGGTTGGCCTGTTGGAGGAGGGCATTCACCACCGATTTGGCCTGCTCCGCCCTCTCAACGGTCACCTTGGCGCTGGCGAGGGTTTGGCCGCTGGTGATCACCACATCACCCCGGCGGAAGGCAATCAGGTTGGTCTCGAGATCTTTGAGTTCCTTGGTGCTGGCGGTAATGCGTCCGCGCACCTGGGCCAGTTCCGCTTCGTTGCGGCGAATGTCGGCATCGCGGGCCCGCACATCCCTACCGAGGCGATTGCGCTCCGCCTCGAGTTGGCGCCTTTGGGCGAGTAGGGGCGCCAGGCTCTTCCGCAACGTGCCCAGTTGTTGCTCGGCTTGGTGCAGTTGACCTTGGGACCTTGAGCGATCCTGTTCGGCCCGGTTGCGTTCGATTGTGCTGGCCGCCAATTGGTTGCGACTGGTTTGGAGGCGGGCTTCCAGTTGGTCGAGTTCAAACAGCCCCATCCGGAGCCTCTGGCTCACAAGCAGCATCAGTCCCAGGGACATCGCACTGATCACGCTGCCGGTGAGCACGGTGATCAGCACGGCCGTGCTCCGCGGCCTCAGATGAAACAGGCTGAGGCGGGCTTTGCCAATTCGACTCCCTAGCCTGTCCCCCAGGGTGGAGAGCACGCCGCCCAGAACCAGCAGGGCCAGGATCAGCAGCCAGCCGGACACGGGAATGAGCAGTTGAACCCAGTATCCCTCGGCCCAGGTGGGATTGGCCCCATGGGCTCAACTAAAGCGCTTGGCCAGGGCGATCGGGTCGAACACGGTGATTTTTTTGCGGTCGATCTGTACCAGACCCTCATTGCGCAGATCCCCCAGCAGGCGGGTAATGGTGACCCGGGTCGATCCGATCGCCTCGGCAATCGCCTGGTGGGAGAGGCGCAGATCAATCGTGATGCCCTCACTGCTGGGCACACCAAAATCGCGGCAGAGCACCAACAGGAAGCTCACCAGTCGGGACGACATGTCCCGGTGGGTGAGGGTTTCGATCATGGTCTCGGTTTGCAGGATCCTGGAGGAGAGGCCCTGCAGAAGCAACAGCCCCACGCTGGCGTCCTGTTCGATGGCCCTGCGCACGGAGGTGGCGGGCGCTGTCACCATCTCCACCCGGGTGAAGGCAATCGCGTGATAAAACCGGTCAGACCGTTGACCTGTCAGGAGCGACAACACGCCAAACAGGCTGTTCTCCCGCAGGAGGGCCACGGTGATTTCTTCCCCAGATTCGTAGACCCGGGAGAGCCTCACGGCGCCGCGGCGCAGCAAATAGACCCTTTCGGCCGGATCACCGGGGAAAAAGATGGTTTTGCCCCGTTCGATGGTTTCCACGCTGCTTCCTGAAAGGCCGCGAATCACCTCGAGCAGGGTGGGAGAGCCCTGGCCGGCGCTGCCCATGCTGACCACACTCCCAGGGGCGCCGGTTGACGGGGTGCTGGCGGTACGGCTGAATCCGTGGATCACGCCAACCATGGCAATGGGATGAGTATCGGGACGCTACGGAGCACTCTCGGCTCTCCAGGTAGCAATCCACACTTTTTAGGGCTTGCGGTGGGCTCGCCCTTGCGCCCTGGCCGTTCACTAGTACGGATGCTTCCACTATCGGTAGTGTCCGTTGGTTGTGAACCGGGTTGATCCCGCTACATTCAGGTCAATGCGGCATTGCGACCGCCAGCTTTCGATCCTTGGAGTGTTGATGACCGTCAGCCTGTCTGCCACCCCTGCCAATTCGCGCCATCCGCAGCGCCTTGAGGTGGTGGCCGGCACGGCCCATCGGCCGTCCCCAGGGGCCTTGGCGCCAGAGCCCTCCGTGACGCCAGAGCAGCCCCTGCGGTTGGTGGCCAAGCCCGAGGGGTTGCTGCAAATTCACACAGCTCCTTTTCGCGGCAGTTTCGGATCCGTCTTGAGCCAGGCGCTCCGCACCGCTGGCTTGGGCAGTCGGGTGCTGATCAGCCAGTTGCTGAAAGGCGGTGTCGATCAGGGGCTCGCGAGCAGTTTGTGGCTCTGTGGCCGCCTGCAGTGGTTGCGCCCTGGGGTGCCGGCCTGCCTGTCGGCTCCGGCTCAAGGGGCTTCGGCTGAAGCCATCGATGCCGTGCAGCAGGTGTGGGCGTTTAGCCGTGAGCAGCTCCTAACGGGGGCTGTCGATCTGATGGTGCTGGATGAATTGGGATTGGCGGTGGAGTTGGGCTACCTCGAGCTCGATGAGGTGGTGGCCACCCTGGAGCAGCGTCCGGCCCAGATGGATGTCATCCTGACGGGCCCTGCCATGGGGCCGGATCTGATGGCCTTGGCTGATCAGGTCACCCAACTGCGCCGCGGTTTCTAGGTTCCTTTCCCGTCATGCTGAAAAACGACCGCTGGATCAACGAGCAAGCCGCAGAAGGCATGCTCGAACCGTTTCAAGCGACCTTGGTGCGCCATCTGGATCCTGAGAACCGGGCTTCGCCGGTGCTCAGCTTCGGTTGTTCCTCCTATGGCTACGACCTGCGCCTTTCTGCCAGGGAGTTCCTGATTTTTCGGCACGTGCCGGGCACGATCATGAACCCCAAACGCTTTAATCCCGCCAATTTGGAGCCCGCCCCGCTCCACAACGACGGCGACGGTGCCTACTTCATCCTTCCGGCCCATTCCTACGGGCTGGGCGTGGCCCTCGAACACATGAAGGTGCCCCCCAACATCACCGTGATTTGCCTGGGCAAAAGCACCTATGCCCGCCTGGGCATCATCGTGAACACCACGCCGGCAGAGGCCAGTTGGGAGGGCCATCTCACCTTGGAATTCAGCAATTCTTCCGGGGCTGATTGCCGCATTTATGCCAATGAGGGCATCTGCCAGTTGCTGTTCTTTGAGGGTGATCCCTGCGAGACCACCTACAAAGATCGCGCCGGTAAGTACCAGCACCAGCCCGAGCGGGTCACCTTGGCCAAGGTTTAGGGAGCCAAGCGAGCGTCGCCCCGGGAGGGGCGCTAAGAGCGTCGCCCCGGGAGGGGCGCTTCTAGCTTGGATCCCGTTTAGGGAGCCAAGCGTGCTTTATGCAGCCTGCTCTTTTCATACCAATCTGCAAATTGGGGCGCCCAGTTCTGGAGGTGGGGCCACATCAGGTCGCAGAGTTCGCGGATTTCCAGCTGGGCATCGAGCTTGGCCCTGAGATCCAGGAAGTGCAGAAATGCCCTGAGGCTGAAGCTCACCACAAAGTGTTGGCGGTAATCGAAGGGCAGGATGCCGCGGGCATGTTCTTCAGCAAAACCGGCCTGGAGTAAGTCGCTGTAACGCTCGGCGGCTTGCTGGCACAGCGCTAAATCAATTTGGCGTTGTTCCGCGGTGTAGGCATACTTTTTGCCTTGACGGTCGCTGTAGTTGCCCTCGGGCCGGAGGTAGAACACCTCTTCCAGGGGGAGCGCGCCGTTGGCGGCCTTACAGATGCGATCGCCGGTGTAGCGCATCGATTGCACATCGAAGCTCACCCCCACCCGGTGGGTGCGGGCCTGCTGCATCACCGAGTGGGGAAACCAGCCCACATTCAGCACAATCTGGGCATGTTCCAGGGGGCCGTAATGGCCGCGCTCGCCAGCCAGCAGCCGTTTGACGCAGACCTCACCGGCTTTGGTTTCGTCGGGCCAGCTGGATGGATCCTCTGCCACGAAGCCTTCGCTGTAGTCCTGGTGCATGCCGGCATACACGCACTGTTGGGGATTGGGTGTGGCGGCAATCAGGGCCACCCGGAAGCGGGGATCCATGGGGTCAGCAGGTGGGGTGGAGTTAGGCGTGGCTTCGGGGGCCGGCGAGGGCCGGCGTGGGCGCGGCCCGCAGGCTTGACTCCGTTTGATCTTCGTTGAGCTGGCTCACCTTGCCTACACCAGCGATCGCCGGCAGCGGCCGCTCCGCGATCAGGGCCTGGCTTAGGGCCTGCAGGTCGCTGGCCGTTCGGGCCCCGATCGATCGACCGACACTCTCGCCGCGGGAATTGAAGAGCTCGAGCTGGGGAATGCCATTGACGGCATAGCGATCCATCTCCGGCTGCCAGCGGGGGTTGTCCACATTGAGCAACACCACATCGAGTTGGCCCCGGTGCTCCTGCTCCATGGCCTCCATGGCTGGTGCCATGGTCCGGCAGGCTTCGCACCAGTCGGCATAGAACTCGACCACGGTCGGCCTGCCGTTGGCCAAGGCCACCTGCAGGTCGGGGGATTGGCGGGCAAGCCGTTCTAAGGGGGCTTCCGGATGCAGGCCGCCCCGGAGCCAGAGCACGGCGCCAGCCAAAACGGCTGCCAGTAAGACCAGGAGGAGGCGTTCCTTGGCGCCGAGGCTGGAGGCGCTGGGGGGTGAAGTCATGGCAAGCACTTTGCCAGTGCTTGCTAGGTTTTTGAACCACGTGGCTTCCATGGGTTGAAACGGCGCCTCACCCTGCATTTCCCGCGGGAAGCGGTGCATCAGCCGATCACCTATCGGCTGGCCGTCGATTTCGATATTGCGGCCAAGATCCTTAGGGCCCAGATCGCCCCCAACCAGAGCGGCACCATGGTGGTGGAGCTGTCCGGGGACATCGATGAGCTGGCTGCCGCTGAGGCGTGGTTGGAAAGCCAGGGGCTCGGCCTCAATCGGGCTCCGGGTCAGATCCAAATCGACCCAGGGGCCTGCGTTGATTGCGGCATCTGCTCGAGTGTGTGCCCCAGTGGGGCTTTGAACGTTGGCGCGCCGACTTGGCAGTTGGAATTTGATGCGCAACGCTGTCTGGTGTGCGAGCAGTGCATCCCAAGCTGTCCGCTGAATGCCATTGCCCTGGTCTTGGACCGTCCCGAGCTGGGCCCCGTTGCACCATGAACCCGGTTACACCATGAACACGCTGTGAAAGCTTCCCTGCGATTCCTGGTTCTGCCCCTACGGGCACCCATGCTTCTCGTGCTGTTTGCGATTGCGGTCTACGAGGGACTCAGCTGGGGCCATGGCCCGGCCATGGCCTCCCTGCCCGGAGGGCTTCCCAACTTGCTTTGGTCGCTGGATTGTTTGCATGCCCTGCTGGTCGTGGTGGTTTGCACCATGCCGGATCTGCTTGTGCAGCAGGTTTCGAGCTTGATGGCAGCCAGCCGCGTGGCCAGCCTCGTGATCACGCTCTTGATCATTACGGTCGGTGGGCTGTACATGTTGCACCTGCAAGTGCTCAGCCACGTCTTGATTGTGGCGTCCACCGTTCTGTTGGCGCGGGTGGATTTAGCCCGCATTCGGGTGTCCCCATCACCGGCCGTGTTGGCCTTGGCGTTTAGTGCAATCGTGCTGGCAGGAGGGAGCTTGGGCCACGCCTTCTCCAGCCAGCCCCTCTCCAGTTAGCTCCTCTCCAGTTAGCACCTAACACTCGGGTAGGCGCTGCTGTTGGAAGTGCCAGAGGTTGCCCAGCACTTTCTTCACGTACAGCCGGGTTTCGGGATAGGGGATCGCTTCCACCCAGAGCTCCGGAGCTTGCTGGAGTTGGGGTGTGATCCAGCGGGCCACGGCACCAGGTCCAGCGTTGTAACTCGCGATCGCCAGCAGGGGATTTCTATCCCAGAGGGTGAGTAATTGCTTGAGATAGCGACCCCCAAGTTGGGCATTGAGACTGGGCTCTTCCAGGGCGGCTGTGCCCAGCGGGGCCCCATACAGATCGGCGGCGGTTTCGGGCATCAGTTGCAGGAGGCCCACGGCCCCAGCCCCTGAGTACACCCCAGGGCTGAAGCGGGATTCCTGTTTGGCAATGGCAGCGAGCAGGCTGGCTGGCAGGCGGTTCTGCCGCGCTGCGGTTGCCAAAAGACTGGTGAATCGGGGGGTGGCCTGGGCTTGGGCCAGTTGGCGCCTCTGCTGGCATTGCTGGGGGGAGAGCCGCAGGCTGGCCTCCTCCAATTGACCCAGGCCAATCCAGCTGTCGCCCACCCCCTGGCGGAGTCGGCCTTCCAGCAGAAGGTCGGCAGCTTGCTGGGGAGGCTGACCTCCGCGTTGCTGCCGCCAGGTTTCCCAGGCTTCTTGGTTTTGCCCCAACCGCCAGAGCCGATCGAGCTGGTGGTTGCCGCTCTTTAGGGGGCCCCAGGGGGCTGGCTGCAGGGGCGGGGCCTGGTTTGGATCCAGCGACACATCGCCAGCGCCTAGGCGCACCGCCGCCCGCCAGCCGTAGTAGCCATCGGGGTACTCGCGTAGCAGGTGCCGCCAACGTTCCCGTCCTTGGCTGCTCTGGCCCAGTTGGATGAGGGAAAACCCCAGCCAGAACTGTTGGCGGGCGGCCAAGGCCGGGGGCAGGTGAGGACTGGCCGCACCGGCGAGCAGGGCGCGGGCTTGGGTCCATTGGGACGCCAGAAGGGCCTTCCGGGCTAATTGCCACTGCAGCTCCCAGCTGGCTGGATCGGCGGGCCAGCGTTGCAGCACGGCCAGGGCCGCCCGGGTGTTGCCCGTGGCGATGGCGTAGCGGGCTTGGACAGGGGCTTGGGCTTGCAGGGCCTGGGGCAGTTGCTTCAGGGCCTTGAGGCTTGCTTGGCTATCGCTTTCTCCAAGCAATTGCAGGGCTTCTCGGGTTTCAGGGCTGGGGGCAGTGCTGCGGGCGAGGTTGAGGAGTTGCTGCTCCCCCTGGCTCTCTTCGTTGGCGGGGCCTTTCAGGAGGGCCTTGGCGATCGCCAGCTGGGTGGGCCGGGAGGGCTTTTGGCTCGCCAGGCAAGCGGTGGCTGCGGCGCTGTCGCCTAGCTGGGCCAATCCAGCCGCCAGTTGATCGCGCTCCCAGGGGGTAAGCCCCTGCTTGCTTTGGCAAGCCCGTTCAAGGTGCTCGTGGGCCCCAGGCCAGCGCACGCCCCAGCGGGCCAAATGCAGGGCCCCCTGGCGTTGCTGGCCGGGGCCAGGGCTGGCCCCAGAAGCCATCTCAGAAGCCGCAGCGAGGGCGGCCGGATGGGCGGCAAAGTTGCCGAGCAGCTGGCCGCGCAGCAGCTGGCCGAGCAAGAGTGGTTGCTGATGGCCCAGGGCGTAGAGGCCATCGGCGCTAGCGGGGGCCAAGGGGAAACGGATCAGCAGTTGCTGCCAGAGGGCCTTGGCTTGGGCTGATTCCCCAAGGCTGGCCGCGGCGAGGGCCTGGCGTTTGAGCACGACGGCGGCCAAGGGATCCGGGCCCCAGGCTTGGCCCTTCAGCAGGCGCTGTTGGGCGGCGGGATCGTTCTCGTTTTCACCGGCCAACAGCAGGCTGGCTTCGCGGCGCGCTACGGGATCTGGGGCCAGTCGACGGATGGCCTCCAGGACCTGGCGGGGCGTGTCGGGGTTGGGCTTCGGCCCCAGCCCAAGCAGGGCTTGCCCACTGGCCAAGGCGGCCCCTGTTCCCAGGCAGGTGATGGCCAGGAGTTGGGCAAGGCGGGCCAATGGCAACTGGCACAGGATTAGCGGCATTCTGGGGACACTCCGGCTGGGTTATTCGGATGCGTTTGCCGCCGCTACCTCCTTGGCTTCCAAGGCCACCGTTGCCGCAGTTGCCACCGTTGCTGACCACGCTTCCGGGTGCGGAGCAACGGCTCCGCACCCTGCGGGTCTGGGCGCTGGCTGGTGGTGTGTTGTTGCTGCGCCCCTACTGGCCGCTGAATTTTTTGCCTGGCTGGGTGGTGGGTGCCCTGCTGCTTTGGGCCAGCGTCGAATTGCTGGTCTGGATTTGGTGGCCCCGGCGCTGGCGATAGGGCTGGAGGTTGTGCTGGCGATAGCCCCCGTTGCAAGCCCGCGTAGCCTCATTTGAGTTAAAGGTGCTCCATGGCCGCGGCGGCCCACCATCAGGTTGTTCATCCCGTTGGCCTGCCCTTGGGCCCATCGGTAGCCGGGTTTGGCACGGATGGCATCCGCGGCCGGGTGGGCACCCAGGTCACGCCGGCTTTGGCTCTCCAGGTGGGCTATTGGTGCGGCCAGGTGTTGCCACCAGGTGGCCCTGTACTGATTGGCATGGATTCCCGCAGCAGTGGGCCCATGCTGGTGGCAGCCCTTAGCGCCGGACTGACTGCTGCGGGCCGAGAGGTGTGGAACCTGGGCCTTTGCCCCACCCCAGCGGTTCCTGGGGCCATTCGTCGCTTGTCCGCTTCAGGTGGATTGATGGTGTCGGCGAGCCATAACCCACCCCACGACAACGGCATCAAGGTGTTTGGGGCGTCTGGCGCCAAGCTCAGCCGGGCCCAACAGCAGGTGGTGGAGGCGGGCCTGGCGGGGGTGCCGGGCAAAGCCTCGGCGGCCCAGGGCTTCAGTG
>Ga0310323_10028_pt1 | contig 33290 bp, 37 predicted proteins | sample LakEriER3TotalD7_FD_195537 | JGI IMG/M metagenome (GOLD analysis project Ga0310323, IMG submission 195537) | Enriched freshwater cyanobacterial communities from Lake Erie, Ohio, United States - ER36.Total.D7 (v2) (version 2) | ecosystem: Environmental > Aquatic > Freshwater > Lake | place: USA...
CTCTCAGCGACTTAGAAAACTTACAACACCGTCGGCTTGCGCCTCCCGATCCCGTAAGCCACCAATCCATCTCTGGTTCGGCCCCACGCTCAGTTCGGGGTTCAACCCGATCCAGCGCAGTTCAAAATCATAACACTTTATTGGCTTCAAGGCAACTTTTGCCAGCCAAGCCCCCTAGGCCACCAGGGCGTCAGCCCAAGGCATGAACGTGGCAAGGGTGGCTGGGCTGGCCGCCGCAAGCACCGGGAAATCCGCCTGGGTCAGGTCGGAGCCAGCGGGAATTCCCTCAGGAGATTGAACCAACCAGTGCAGTGGGCAGTCCAGCTCACTCAAGACCAACCAAGCAGCCGCCAGGTCCCAAATTTTTGGCGTGGCCTCCAAGGCCGCCACGGTTTGCCCCATGGCCACGCTGACCATGTTGAGGCTGGCCACCCCAAGCAAGCGAATTTTGCCTGGAAAGCGCTGATTGGGAAGTTTCTGGAGCACCCCAATCGAGCGGCTACAGAGGGAGGCGCAGCCGGCTGGATGGCTTTGGAGTGCAGGGGGTTGCAGTTGTTTTCCATTCCGCCATGCCCCTTTCCCCTGCACCGCCACAATCCGCTGCCGTAAGGGGGGTACGTCCAAGACCGCCAACACGGGCTTGCCATGCTCAAAACGCGCCAGAGAAATCGCCCAGTAGGGAATCCCCGCAGCAAAATTGGTGGTCCCATCCAGGGGGTCAACCACCCAATAGGCCTCGGTGGAAGGAACCCGCTTATCCCCCTCCTCACTCAAGACCCCATCGGAGGGAAATAAGTCAGCCAGGCCGTTCACAAAGGCCGCATCACTCCAACGGTCACAGGCTGTGATCAGGCTGCCATCAGCCTTCACATCGGAAGCCATATGACCGAAATCGAGCCGCTGTCGCTCGGCTACCCGATCCAGCAACTCACCCAAACCGGGGGGAAGGCCCGGTGCAGAAACAGAAGGATTCATCCGAGCTCGAGGGACAGAACCTTGCTGAGACTTCTGCCCGTATCTTCCCTGAATTGGTGCACATTGACCCGGGAAAGGGCAAAAAGCGCCGCCACCGCAATTCCACTCTCCACCAGAAGCACCAAAGCAAAAGGCGGATAGGCCGAATCTCCCCAGGCCATGGCCTGCTGTAGCCCCTGGCCAAGATCCAACAGGGCCCCTCCAAAGAGCTTGCCCAGGGCCCGAGACAGGGCTTGGGCCAATCCCCAGACCCCCACAAAGGTTCCTGCTGCCTGGGGCAGGGTGAGATCCAGCATCAAGACCAAAGCGCTGTTGGTGGCGATTCCTGCTGCCAAACCAAAGAGGGCCATCACGAGCTGCAGGGCCGAAACTCGGCCGCATAGCCCCACCAAAACCAACAACAGCAAACTGGCAAGGATCAACTGACATCCCAAGCGGGCTGTGGCCAACTTGCCCAGGGAAGGCACCACCCAGGCACCGGCAACCAGCAACCCCACCAAGGTGCCCATGCCCCAAATGGCATTAAGGGTCGCTGTCGCAGCGATGGACATGCCAAAGACTTGGGCCCCATAACTCTCGAGGATGGGATCCTGCAAAAACAGCGCCAAGGTAAACAACACCAAAAAGGAAAAAAAGATCAGCACCTGGCGGCTAGAGGTGATCAAGGTCCAGGCCTGGCGAAGGGTAAAAGCATCCTGCCGCTGCTGCTGAGGGCTCGATTCGGCTGGGCTGGCTAGGGCTGACTGGGGCGGTTGGCGGATCCGTGGTTCAATCCCCACTGTGGCGACCATGGTGAGGACCAGCACGGCCACCACGACCTTGCCCATAAAGCCAAAAAGAACCGGCTGCAAAACGGCTGGATCACTCACCCCATCGAGGCTCTTGAGGCTGATGCCAATCGAAATGGCCCCAACCACAATCCCCACGGTGAGCAAGCACCAAATCAGTCCCACAGCCCTGGGGCGCTCCACTTCGCTGGTGCGATCAATCACCAAGGCCAGATAGGGGGTGGTAGCCAAGGAAATCGCCACGCCATAAAGGGCAAAGAGGCCACAGAGCGCAGCAGCCCCAAAAACAAACGCGGTGGTGGCGCCATCGGCCAGCAAGTGGCCCACATGAAAAATCAGGGGAATCGAGAGCACGGCCAAGCCACAGAACAGGGCCGTACCAAGCCAGATGTAGGGAACCCGGTGGCGCCCCCTCCAGGGATGGGCATCGGATATCTGCCCAAACAACACCCGGGTGGGTGCCACAAACTGTTCGAAGGCCAAGGCGCCGCCGACCAAAAGCCCAGGAAAATGCAATTCACTCAGCATCACCCGGTTCAGCAACCCAGCAAAGATGACGGCCAAGCAACCGAGACAGCCCTGGAATAGACCCAGCCTCAGGGTGCTTACCAAGCCCAACTCCCGAGACTGGACAACAAGCTGGGGAGCCCCCGCCGTTCCTGCCACTGATTTAGAAGACCGCCCCTGAAGCTGCGGCCCGACAGGCTGGGATCAACGGGGTTGGCTCGACAGGGACATCCGATGCGCCAGCGGGCTTGACTGCCGACAAGGAAGGTGCAGAACAACTCATCACCTGGTTGAGGCCTGTGCGCCGGCTGAGTTCAACCAATCGCTTGTTGTAGTCAGTCACCGCGTTGGAATACCTGACTTCGGCGTTGGTAAGGTCCCGCTGGTTGTCGACAACCTCCCGCTGGGTTGTCACCCCAGCCTGGAATCGCAACCGCGCCAAGCGCAAAGCCTCTCGCGCTGAGATGACTTCGCGGGATGTGGTGATGATGTCGCGGTTGTTCTTTTCCAATTCATAGAAGCTCGTTTCCACCTCTTGGCGAATGCCATCGCGCCGCTGGGAAAATTGGTAACGATTTTGCTGGGCTAGCTGCTTCGCCTGACGGGATGAAGCGGCCGCAGCACCTCCATCAAATATAGACCAGGAAAGATTAATGCCAAATCTAGTATCGTACTCGTACCCTGAAGTAGTAACACCCGTCAACGAACTAGAAGTGCCGGTGTCCTGATTATAAGAAAATGTAGTGAAGACGTTCAAAAAAGGCTGTACTGCCCCAAGCGCAGAATTGGCCTGGCTGTTCGCGATGGAGATATCCAAGATTGCCTGATCTAATTCCTCGCGAAAGGAAAAAGCCGCAACAATGCTTTCTGAAAGCGAAGCATTCCACACACCCATCACCCGGGCCGAGTCCTTTGCGGTTGGAGTCACGGTAAAAGGAAGGTCGAGCAGGGCCGCGAGAGCGCGCCTTGCTATGGACTGGGCCGCCAAGCCATTGGCCAAAAGTTGCTGGTCGCGGGCAAGCTGGGTTTCAGCCTCCAAGACTTCCAACTTCGTGGCGACACCGGCCTGAAAACGGGCTTTCGAATCGCGCAGGCTGACCAAGGAAGCCCTAACGGACTCTTGGCCAATTCTCACCTGGTCATCAGCCTGCTGGAGATCAAAATAGGCCTGGGCTGCCTGCAGCCGCAAGTCGCGCAGAGAAACAACATATTGATACCTTGCCTTCTCGTATTGATCCCTGGCTGCAGCCACCAGGGGTACCCTTTGCGGATTAATTAGGGCATAAGTCGCCTGGAGAGCAGCATCGAAACCAGAGCGATTAATATTGCTAGTACCTGTTACAGTACCCGTACCACTTGTATAATCTTGGCCTGTTGCATAGCTTGGCAATGCTGCAGAACTCAGACTTAGCGTGGGATACCACTGGGCAAGCTGGGCCCGTAGGTTGCTCTTGGCCTGGTCAACTTGGCTGCCAATCGCCTTGAGATTGGGGTTGTTCACCTCCGCCAAATTCAAGATCTCGGTCAGCCCCAAGGGGCGCAGCTGCTGAATCCTCACCATCTCAGGCTTGGTGGGCAGCGCTAAGGAATTTGGGGCGATGAGATCACCGACCCCTGGGGTGAGTTTCGTCGCCGCTGTAGGCACCACCTTGGGGTTGATCCTCGGCCTTGGTCCCAGGACGGCAGGAGCCAAGGGAATCGATGCGGCCGCAGGACCGCCCACGGGAACCTGGTTGACGGCAGGAACGACCTTGGTGGTGGTCGCGGCAGGCGTAGCCGCCACTGCCGCCAAGGGCAGGCCAGCCAGGCCTATCAGGGCAGCAGAAAAACTGAAGCGCCGCACACCAAAACCTTGGAATTACGCCTGAGCCTAATCAGCATTCGACTGCTTACGGGTACAGACAGCCACCAGGTCGTCTGCACCCTGCAAAAGCTGAACAGGCACAGGCAGCCTTTGCTCGAGCTCCACAAGGGTGAGGTCATCGAGGAAGACCGGCTCACCCTGGCGCAACATCACCGAGGGAAGCAGCAAGGCATCGCCCAGATCTTGACCGGCCAGCCCCGCCAAGAGATCGGATCCGGTCAGCAAACCTGTCACCACCTGCTCCTGGCCCCAGTAGGGGCTGGGCAAGCCATAGAGCATCAACTCGAGGCCCTCCACGGCATTGAGCCGGGCCACCACCGGCTCCAGGGCTTCTGCCACCAAGTGGCCAACCACCCAACTCAAGCGCCGCGGCTCATTCAGGCGGGCGGGAAGATCAGTGGTGGCGAGGTCGAGGGCCTCCAAAAAGGCCCGGATACTGCCCACACCATTTTCCTGCTGGGGCAAATCTTCGTAGGAATGGCGAGGCGGTAGGGGCAAGCCCGCGATCAGGTACCACTCATCGGAAAGCCAGGCAAAACGGCTGGCCAACCCCTGCTGGAAGTCCTGCTGGAGAGGCTCCACCAGGGCGATCACGGCGCGGGCGCTGCTGCGATCAACCGCCTTCAGGACATCGCCGGGAGGACGAAAACGGGTGAGCCCGACGGGCACAACCGCAGCGGATAAAACAGCCGGCCAATCACCTAAGGCAAAACCCGCTAGATCCCGCAGGGTTTGCTCCAGGGCAGCGCCGTCGTTGATCCCAGGGCACACCACCACTTGGGCGTGAATCTGCAGATCCCGCTCCGCAAACCAGGCCAATTGCTCCAGCAGCAGGCCCGCCCTTGGATTCACCAGCAAGCGGCTGCGTAACGCGGGCTCGGTGGCATGCACGGAGACATACAAGGGCGAGAGACGCTGCTCTTCAATGCGCTGCCAATCGGACGCACCCAAATTGGTGAGGGTGAGATAGGAGCCATAGAGAAAGCTGAGCCGGTAGTCGTCGTCCTTGAGATAGAGGCTTCGGCGCTTCCCTGGAGGCTGCTGATCGATGAAACAGAAGGGGCACTGGTTGTTGCACTGCTTGAGTCCGTCGAACAGGGCTTCGGTGAAACCCAGCCCCAGGCCTTCATCGAGATCCTTCTCCAGCTCCACCACATGGAGGGTGCCATCGGGGTCTTCCACCTCCAGGGTGAGCTCCTCTTCCCCCACCAGGAACTGCAGATCGATCAGGTCGCGGGGGCGTTTGCCGTTGATGCTGAGCAGGCGATCCCCCGGCTGAAACCCCAGCTCTTCCCCGATCGAGCCAGCTTCAACCGATGCCACCACCGCTGGCGCGGGAAGGCGAGGGGCATCTCCTTCGGCCACCGCCAAGGCAATGCCTGCAGAGGGTTCCTTCCACACAGGCCAGTTGGGATCAAAGGCTTCCTCTGTTTTAGGCCGGAGTGGCCCTAGCCGGCAGCTGTTCGGCCCAGCCAGAGCAGGATTGAAGCCCCAAACAGCAAGCGATACCCCACAAACCACCAGGTGCTGTGGTTCTGGAGAAAACGGAGCAGCCAGGCAATTGCCAACCACGACACCACCAAGGCCGAAAGGATTCCAACCAGGAGGGGTCCCAACCCGCCGGCCATGGGCTGATCCAAGGCATTTTTGAATTCGACCAAGCCCGCCAGGGTGATCGCCGGAATCCCGAGAAGAAAGGAGAAGCGCGCCGCGTCACTGCGGCGCCATCCATCGAAGAGGGAGGCCGTAAGGGTGCTGCCGGATCGCGACACGCCAGGAATAACCGCCAGAGCCTGGGCAACCCCCACCAGAACACCGTCCCAGGGACGTACCTCAGCGAGGACCCGGCGGCGACGGCCCAGCTGCTCCGCCACGGCCAACAGGACGGCCATCACCATCGAGACAATCGCAATCGAATGGAGACTGCGCAGGGGCGAATGGTCGTAGTCGGGGATGAATTTTTTGATCGCCAAGCCAACGACCACGATCGGCAGGGTGCCAAGGGCAATGGCCAACCCCAGTCGGGCGGAGGGATCCTCCCAATCGCCCCTGCGACTGGCGTGGAGAACAGCCCGGCCCACCTCCAGCAAATCCCGACGGAAGTAGGCCAACACCGCAACGATGCTGCCCAATTGGATGACCGCCGTTACAGCCACGCCGGGATCTCCCCAGCCGAGGACCATCGGAACCACCTTGAGGTGGGCTGAGCTGCTGATGGGCAAAAATTCCGTGATGCCCTGGACAACCCCAAGAACCAGGTAGTGCCAGCAGGCTTCCCACAACCCCAAGGTTGGTTCCGCAACCAGATCGGTCATCGCGCAAGGCTGCGTCAGGCCATGACCCTATGGCTAAAAGGGGAGGCCGCCATGCCTCCCAGACCACCCCTTAAGGTTGGTCAACTTTCTTTACATCCGTGGTTGTTGGGGCCCGCCCCATCCAGCTGGCCTCCCCGCTAGCCCACGCCTCCCAGGCCCCCTGGGTTGGCGAAGGCTGGCCTGCCATGGCCAGCGGCCTGCTGGTAACCCTGCCGGTCTTTTTGCAGGCCCCGTGGGTACGGCTCGCGCCCTTCAGCGCCGTTTTGTTCACAGTTCCGCTCCTGGCGATTGGCCTTGGCCTTGGCCATCACAGCGATCAACGGGTGCGCCGTGCAGGATCCTTGCTGGTGGGCTTTTGCGGCAGCTGGCTGGGCGGCTGCCTGTTTTGGGGCTGGTTCCGCCTGCATCCGATCTGGCACCTCCCCCTGGAAGCCTGTGTCCTGCCCCTCGCCCTTACTGGCCTGCAAGGACGTTGGCGCCTAGCCTGCGGGTTCTATCTGGGCTCCTTACTCGGTACCGCTGCCACCGATGGGGCCATGGCCCTCAGTGGGGTGATGCAGCTCTGGCCTGAAGTCTTGAGTGCTAGCCCAGAGGCGGCACCCCAACTGCTCCAGGCGGCGGCAAGGCAGGTACTAGAACCAAGATCCCTGCTGCTGGTCAGCGGTTCTGCCCTCGTGCTCATTCAGCTGTGTCGATGGCTTTGGCAGCAAGGGGAGGTGGGCAGGATCACCAGCTCAGCGCTAGCCACCACCCTGGCTGTGGACGGCCTGTTTTTGGTGGCAGCACTGGCAGCACCCCGGCTGAGCGGCCTGATCTGACGATCGGACAGGCCCCATCTGAAGATCTGCAAAAGGCTGGCGGATCGAGGTCCGAGATTCCGTCCCGCATCTGTAACGTTGCTAGATAAGTGGCTTTGCCATTTCCCGTCCTGGATTCTCCGGAGTGTCGCGATGAAACGGCTGGTTGCCTGGCTGATGAGTGGGGTCGTGATGGCCGGCCTGTTGCTGACCCTGCTGCTGCCGAGCCCCGCCTTCGCAGCTTCCGATCTCCGCAACATCGCCGACGACAAAATCGCCGAGCGGGGGGGCAAGGTTGACCTCAACAACTGCTCGGTGCGCCGCTTCCAGGACTATCCCGGGATGTACCCAACCCTTGCCGGCAAGATCGTGCTGGGCGGTCCTTACAGCAGCGTTGATGACGTGCTGGCCCTGGACCTCAGCGACCGTCAGAAAGAGCTTTTCAACAAGTACAAGGGCAACTTCACCGTGACGGATGCCTCCATTGCCCTCAACGAAGGCGATGACCGCATCAATGACGGCCAATACCGCTGAGCCCTAAGCTCCCGAGCACGTTGGAAGCCGCCGGGGCCTTCCGGCGGCTTTTTTAGTACCGGCCCCTTGCCGGAACGCTGCAGCCCGATGCCAAACAATTGGGACGTGGTGGTGGTCGGAGGCGGAGCCGCCGGCCTCATGGCCTGCCTGGAACTACCCGCCCAGCTGAGGGTCTTGCTCCTGGGCAAGGACAATTCACCCCGCTCGGCAAGCCGCTGGGCCCAGGGCGGTATTGCCGCGGTCACCAACAACGACGACAGTTTTTCCAGCCATATCACCGACACCCTGGCGGCAGGGGCAGGTCTCTGTGATCGTTCTGCTGTACAGCTGCTGGTGCATCAGGCCCCTGGATGCGTATCCAGGCTGCTGCAACTGGGCATGGCCTTTGATCGCGATGGCGACCAACTCAGCACCACCCTGGAGGCCGCCCACAGCCATCGGCGGGTGCTCCATGCCCAGGACCGCACCGGCGGCGCCCTTGTTGACGCCCTGGAGAGGGAGGTGCTCAAGCGGCCAGGCCTGGAGCAACGCAAAGGGGCGGTTGCTCTCCAACTCTGGGTGGAGGGTGCTTGCTGCAAGGGCCTCCAGGTGCTTCAGAACGGCCAGTTGGATTGGCTGCGGGCTGGTGCGGTGGTGCTCGCCACCGGTGGCGGCGGCCACCTGTTTGCCCACACCACCAATCCGGCCATGGCCAGTGGCGATGGGGTGGTGATGGCCTGGCGGGCGGGAGCCGAAGTTAGGGACCTGGAATTTGTCCAGTTCCATCCCACGGCCTTAATGCTGCCCGGAGCCCCCCGGTTCCTGATCTCCGAAGCCGTACGCGGTGAAGGTGCCCGGCTGCTTGATCGCCAGGGGAACAGCCCCGTGGCCGATCTGGCCGGCGGTGATCTCGCCCCCCGCGACCAGGTGAGCCGAGCCCTCGCCCGCAGGATGCAGGAGGACGGGGTGGATCACCTCTGGCTCGACCTCCGGCCCGTGGGGGAACACCGGCTGAACCAGCAGTTCCCCACGATCCTGGGGCGCTGCCGCGAGCTGGGCCTCGAACCCACCCAAAACCCCATCCCCGTGGCACCGGCCGCCCACTACTGGATGGGGGGCGTGGCAACCAATCTGCAAGCCGCCACAAGCCTGCCGGGCCTCTATGCCATTGGGGAGGTGGCCTGCACCGGGGTGCACGGGGCCAATCGACTGGCCAGCAATTCCCTGATGGAATGCCTGGTCTTCGCCCGGCAATTGGGCCAAATCCAGCTGGAACCGATGGCCGCAAGGGCCCAGGGCAGCTCGCCGCCCCCCAGCCAAATCGAGCTGGCCATCGAAGGGCTCTCTTGCGCCCAAATTGATCGTCAAATCAGCCGTCTGCGCGACTTGTGTTGGCAAGCCGCCGGGGTCGAACGCTGGGGCCACGGCCTTGCAGCAGCCCTGACAACCGTTCAACGCCAACGCCAAGAGCTGGAGAGCCAACCCCTTTGGCAGCAGCTCCACCAACGTGAACCAGGCCGTTCAGCCCGACTCAGCCCCGGGGCCGTTCCTTTGCTGAAACGGGTGCACGACCTCCATCTGAGGCTCAGCCTGGCTGAATTGCTGATGGGAGCCGCCCTCTTCAGAGAAGAAAGCCGGGGGGGCCACTTCCGCATCGATGCCCCCGCCAAGCAACCCTTCTGGCAACGCCACAGCGTTCAACAACGGGGCAAACCGATCCGAACCACCTCCCAGCTCAGCTGAATCAAACCCCCTAGAGGGGCCCTGCGGGCTTGAAGCCGCTCGTTTCAGCGAGTTTGGCCAGGGGCTTCACGCCCGAATCGAGCTTGCCATCGATCTCCCAGGTGGGGAAACCTTCGATCTTTTTGGTATCGCAAAGAGCCTTCTGGCTATCGCGACCATCGGCGGCACATTCGACCACCCGCAGCTTCGAGGCGGCTTCCCGGCCAAACAGCTCCAGTTGCTCGTGGCAGTGGGGGCACCAGTAGGCGGTGTAGAGGGCAGCCCCACCATCCGTGAGATGGTCGGCCAGGGCTACGGCCTGGGGGGTGCTGACGGTGGTCACGACCGGAGCCAGCCCTGGCCCAGTCACCACGGCCGGTCGGTTGGCCGATGCCGCCCAGCCCAGGCCGACCAAGCCCACCACAAAGGCAACCAACACCCCTCGGAACACCACCTGGCCCCGCTCTTGCCAATCGCCGCCCATCAGGCTGAGCACAAACAGGGCACTACTTAGCAGCGCCGACAGGATGCAAAAGGGGCAGCAGTCGTGGATGCCTAACACCATCACCCCCACCAGCACCCCGCTGAACACGGCCATGCCGGTGCTCAAGAGGAAAAGGCCCCACCAGCTGGTTTGACCCAAAGCTGTCTTGGCCTCCCCCGTGAGCACCAGGGGCAGCACCGCCATCAACAGCACAGCCCCGTAGGCCAAAAAGCCAAACAGGGAAAGGGGTTGGCCAAACAGGCTTCCCCAGGCACTGGAAAGGACCTTCTCGCAGCCGTTACAGCCGAAAAAGGCCTCCTTCGAACAGCTCAGGGCACCCAAAAGTCCCCATTTCTTGAGGGTGATCGAGCCCGTGTCGATCGCACCGATGGTGGCCAACACCGCAATCGCCACCCGAATCCAGCGGTTGCCCCCGGGCTCGCCCCGGCGACGGTTGGAACTCAGGCGCTGACTGAGGCGGGTCGAAGTCACAGGGGGGCGTCCGTTAATCGGACCAAAGCATGACCTGAATTGTGGCAGCCGTTCGCTGGACTGCCATCCCAGTCGCACCCATAGGGTGGAGGCATGGCTTCCAGTGATATGAACAAGCCCACCGTCGCTTTTGCCCACCTGGGCTGCGAAAAAAACCGTGTGGATACCGAGCACATGCTCGGCCTACTCGCCCAAGCCGGCTACGGCGTGAGCGCCGACGAAAGCGAAGCCCGCGTGGTGGTGGTGAATACCTGCAGCTTCATCCAAGACGCCCGGGAAGAATCGGTGCGCACCCTGGTGGAGTTGGCCGAACAGGGCAAGGAACTCATCATTGCTGGGTGCCTAGCCCAACACTTCCAGGAGGAGCTCCTCGAGTCGCTCCCTGAAGCCAAAGCCATCGTGGGAACGGGCGATTACCAGCACATCGTGAGCGTGCTGGAGCGGGTAGAAGCCGGCGAGCGGGTGAACCAGGTGAGTGCCAACCCCACCTTCGTGGGCGATGAACATCTCCCCCGCTATCGCACCACCAGTGAAGCGGTGGCCTACCTCAAGGTGGCTGAAGGCTGCGACTACCGCTGCGCCTTCTGCATCATTCCCAAGCTGCGCGGCGACCAGCGTTCCCGCCCGATCGAATCGATCGTGGCGGAAGCCCAAACCCTGGCGAGCCAAGGGGTTCAAGAACTGGTTTTGATCAGCCAGATCACCACCAACTACGGCCTCGACATCTATGGAAAACCCCAACTCGCTGAGCTGCTGCGAGCCCTAGGGGAGGTGGAAATCCCCTGGATTCGGGTCCACTACGCCTACCCCACAGGCCTCACCCCCGAGGTGCTGGCTGCCTATCGGGAGGTGCCCAACGTGCTTCCCTACCTCGATCTGCCTCTCCAGCACAGCCACCCTGAGGTGCTGCGCGCCATGAACCGCCCCTGGCAAGCCGACGTGACAGCGGGCCTGCTCAAACGGATTCGCGAGCAACTTCCTGAAGCTGTGCTGCGCACCACCTTCATCGTGGGCTTTCCCGGCGAAACCGACGACCACTTCGAGCACCTCCTGGATTTCGTGGCGGAACAACAGTTCGACCACGTGGGGGTTTTCACCTTTTCGCCAGAAGAGGGCACCGTCGCCGCCGATCTCCCTGATCAAGTCGACCATGCGGTGGCCCAGGAGCGCAAGGAGCGGCTGATGGCCCTGCAGCAACCCATTGCTGCGGAGCGCAACGCCTCCTGGGTGGGACGCATCGTGGACGTGTTGATCGAGCAGGAGAACCCCAGCACCGGCGAAATGCTGGGCCGCTGTAGCCGCTATGCCCCTGAAGTGGATGGTGAAGTGCGGGTGATGCCTGGCGAAGGCGGCCTTTGCGCTGCCCCCGGAACCATGGTTCCGGTGCGCATCACCGCCGCCAACACCTATGACCTGGTGGGAGTGGTGGTGGGAGCCAAGGCGATGGTGGAAGGAGCCCTCGCGGCGCGGCGCAACGGGGTTTGAAGCCCCAGCTGCCCAGGCCCCAGCCGCCCATCTTTTCCACGGCGCTGCAACGGCTCAGACGGGGGCAGCGCTCCACCTTTCTGGTGGCCTCCGGCCTCAGCACCGCAGGATCCTTTGCCGGCCTAACCGCCAAGGGCTGGCTGTTGATGCATGGCAACCAAAACCCCCTACTGCTGGCCCTGCACTTCGCCATGCTCACCCTGCCCACCCTGGTGGTCAGCGGCTGGGCTGGGGTGCTCACCGATGAGGTTGGCAGCGAGCGGGTGCTGATCCGGGCCCAGTGGGGCTTGTTTGTGGCCGCGGTTCTGGCTGCCATCGCCATTCCGATGAGCCAGGGAGCCATCCAGGCGATGTTGCTACTGGCCAGCACCCTCGGGGTGGGCATTGCCAGCGCCTACGAACTCACCGCCCGCAACAAGTACTGCGCCCTCTTGGTTGAGCGACCCGATGAACTGGGCTCCTACCTCACCAGCTTCTCGGTGGTCTTCAACGTGGCGAAGTTGGTGGGGCCACCCATCGGCGGCCTGCTCCTGGCCACCACCGGCCCCTTTGCAGCCCTCGCCCTCGATGCGGCCAGCTATCTGGTGCCCATTGCCACCTTGCTCTGGCTGATGGCCCCCAACCGCAGCGCCGAGCAGCGCAGCCAAAAGGGTCAGCAGGCCTCTATGGCAGCGGCTTGGCGCCTATGCGGCCCAGGTCTTCGCCGGGTGCTGGTCTTCTGCGCCCTGGCGTGTCTCGTCGGCTTTTTCCACCCAGGCCTGGCCCCCTTGATGGCCAGTGACCTGCTGGGGCCGAGCCCCCAATCCCTTGGGCTTTTTACCAGCGTGATCGCCGCGGGAAGTATCTGCGGCGGGGTTTGGCTCCAACGGCGCGCTGGATCCCTAAGCCGCAAACCAGGCTTGCTCTTGGGCGCCAGCGCCCTGGTCAGCGGATTGGCCCAGGTTGGCTTGGGTCTGCACCCCCACGCCTTTTGGGGCCTGTTGATGGCCTTTCTGATTGGGGCTGGTTCGGCCTGCTTGCTCTCAGGCACCAACCTGATCATCCAGGTGCATTCACCCCAGGTTCTGCGGGGGCGCATGGCAGGGCTCGGCCAGATTGCTTTCCTCGGCGGCGGCGGGTTAAGTGGGCTCCTTGCCGCTGGCATGAGCCTGGGAGCGGGCCTGTGGCCAAGTTTTGTGGTGCTAGGCAGCCTTGGAGCAGCCCTAGGGCTATCGGAATTGCTCAGCCAGCAGCACACCAGGCTGGCCTGAACCGGTGGCCATTAAGACAGGGCTTGAAGGACGGAGGTAAAACCAGTTCCGCCGCTTCAGATCAGCTTGACGCCGCGCAGCACGATGGAGGCCAAAACGGCTGCAACGAGACCGCCACCCACCAGACTCAGGTAGATCGCAACGCCCATGGCCGGCCATCAAACAACTAGATCCCATTACAGCAGAGACGCGGCCGGAAATGCGAGTAGCCCAAAAAGGGCTTAGGACCCCGAAAGGGGCCTAGGGTTCGTTAAGGACCAATGCCCCGCCAGAGGGTGCGCAAGCGATCTGGCCCAGCCCCACGATCCCAGTCAAGCGATAGAAACTGCATGCGCGCCCTTTTCGTTTATCCAGAGTTCCCAAAGACGTTCTGGAGCTACGAGAAAATTCTTGAATTGGTCAATCGCAAGGTGCTGCTCCCACCCCTGGGATTGGTCACCGTGGCGGCCCTGCTGCCCCAGCACTGGGAGATGAAGCTGGTTGACCGAAATGTGCGCGAGGTGACTGAGGCCGAATGGGCCTGGGCAGAGCTCGTGGTGATCTCCGGAATGATCGTGCAAAAGGCCGACATGGCTGCGCAGATCGCCAAGGCCAAGGCCCGGGGCATTCCCGTGGCCGTTGGTGGCCCCTTTGCCAGCTCGACGCCAGATGCCCCCGAGCTTGACCTCGCTGACTTCAAAGTGCTCGATGAGGGTGAAATCACCCTGCCGATGTTCATCGAAGCCCTTGAAAGGGGAGAGAACGCCGGCCGCTTCAGCTCCGACGGAGTAAAGCCTGACGTCACGGGCACCCCGATTCCGCGCTTTGACCTGCTCGAGCTTCCGGCCTATTCGGAGATGTCTGTTCAGTTCTCACGGGGTTGCCCCTTTCAATGTGAGTTCTGCGACATCATCGTGCTGTACGGCCGTAAGCCCCGCACCAAAAACCCCGAGCAATTAATCTCAGAGCTTCAGTATCTCTACGACCTGGGGTGGCGCCGTTCGGTCTTTTTGGTGGATGACAACTTTATTGGCAATAAGCGCAACGTGAAGTTGCTACTGCCAATGCTGAAGCAATGGCAGATCGACAACGGCTATCCCTTCAGCTTTGCCACGGAAGCCTCCGTCGACCTCGCCGCCGACGACGAACTGATGACCATGATGGTGGAAGCTCGCTTTGAAAGCGTCTTCCTGGGTATCGAAACCCCCGATGAGGCCAGCCTGGCCACGGCCGGAAAACTGCAAAACACCCGCAGCTCCCTCGAAGATTCAGTTAACAAAATCACCTCTTACGGTCTCCGGGTGATGGCCGGATTCATCATCGGTTTCGACGGAGAAAAGCAAGGCGCTGGCAGCCGGATCGTGGAATTCGTCAGCCGCACCGGCATTCCCCACGCGATGATGGGCATGCTTCAAGCCCTACCAAACACGGCCCTCTGGCACCGACTGGAGCGGGAAGAGCGGCTGATCCAGGCCACAGCTGCAGCCAAAGGGGTCAACCAAACCAACCTGCTCAACTTTGTGCCAACTCGGCCCATTCGAGACATTGCCAATGAATACGTGGATGCCTTTGCGGCGCTCTACGAACCCAATGCCTACATCGATCGGGTGTACAGCTATTTCCTCAAGCTTCCCCCCCAGAAATACAAGCAATTTGTGATCCCCGAAAATCGCAAAGAAGCCCGCACCACCGACTGGACCGATCTCAGGGCCCTGGCCACGGTGGTGTGGCGTCAAGGTTTCAAGCGGGACACCCGCTTCCGCTTTTGGAAGGCCCTAGCTGGTATGGCACGCCACAATCCCAAACGCTTCAAAGGCTTTGTTTCGATCCTCGCCCACAACGAGCACTTCCTGGAATACAGGGCAATCGTGCGCGATGAAATTCAAACACAACTCGCCAATCTGCCGCCAGAGCCACCCAAGGCACCAGTTGCCCCAACCCGCGAGTTGCAGCCGGTATAAATCTCAATCCTGGACATACTCCAGGCCCTGCTCGAGGCACCATTCCGCCTTCTGAAGTTCCCGTCCTACGTAGAGGGCATGATCCAATCGGGTTAGCGGGTGGGGGCCCTCTCCTTCGGTGAGGGCAATGCCGAGCTCTTTGGCGCTGTGGCCGCGAAACACAGCCAACGGCTGCCTGGGGCCCGCTCCTTTGCACCGCAACACCTCACCGGTTTCTGGATCGGTGGCTAGTCCCCGCTCATCAACACCGTTGCCGTAGTGCTCCACCACAAGCTGGGCAGCAGCGGCGTCCAGCTTGATCAGGACATAGCCCCCAGGGTCGAGGGCAATGAAGCGCTGGGAGAGGCGGTCATCCAGCTGCTGGCGGACGCTGGGTTTCAGGGAAGGTTGAACCTGGTGCATGGGGTGGATCGTAGGAAGCCGTGAAGGGCAGCTCCGCATTCACCGCCTCAATCTCCAGACCCATCTGGACATTGGCCTCCGGTAGCCAGCGCCGCAGGATGGCGTCGAACTGGGGCTCAAACCAGCAGTGCAGGCTGGTGCGCGCCTCAGCGACAAAACCCCGCCGCCGCTTGTGGGAACCGCCAGCCCCTGGGTCAAAGCTGGTGATTCCCCGTCCTATGGCCCAGGCAATGGGGGCGTAATAGCAAACCTCGAAATGGAGAGAATCAATCTCCTCATCGCTTCCCCAATAACGCCCCCAGAGCTGGTTGGCGTTGTGGACACAGAGCGACATCGCCACCGGCTCGTTCGGGTCACCGCGGTGGGCGCTGAACAGCACCAGGCTGGAGCGCAGCTCTTGGGATGCCGCAAGAAAAAAGTCGTGGGTGAGATATTTGCTTCCCCATTGGCCCCAACGGCTGCAGTGCTGGGCATAAAAGTCGTGCATGCGGTCGACCATGGGCCCAGGAATGGCCTCCCCCACCAGGGGGGTCACCTCCAGCCCCGCCTCGGCCACCGCCTTGCGTTCCCGCTTGATATTGCGCCGCTGGTTGGCGTTAAAGCTGGCCAGATAGCCCTCGAACGTGCTGAGCCCTGGATTGGTCCACAGCCCCTGCTGGTTGATCCAGGGCGCCCAGCCTGCCGCTTGGGCGAGGGCACCCCAGACCGGATCCACATACAAGAAATTGCAGCTCAGGATCTGGTTCTGGCGGCAAAACGCCCCAACATGCTCGAGCATCAGCACCGTGAGGGCCGCGGGTTCTTCCTCGGGCGCGAACAAAAAGCGATAGCCCTGCACCGGGCTCAGCGGGCTCATCCCCACAAGCTTGGGGTAATAACGCAGCCCTAATTGGCCAGCAAGCTGGGCAAAACTCTGGTCAAAAACAAACTCGCCATAGCTGTGGCCCTTGAGATAGAGGGGGGCGGCCGCCACCAACGTGGCGCCCCGCCACAGGCCCAAATGACAACTCTGCCAACCCTGCCTGGGCACAATGCTGCCACTGGTCTCAAGGCGGTGCAGCCAGCGCCACCGAAAGAACGGCAGGGGATGGCTGCCGGGCGCACCATCCTCCCCATCGCCCAGCAAGCGATCCCATTCGACCTCCGAAAAGTCGGCCATCGACTGGTGCCAGCGGACCTGCAACTCAGCCATGGCCCGCACGATCCAGCAAGAGGGTGACGCGGCAGCGTGACGCAAAACTAACCAGAGTGTTGGGGCCTCGGTGCACCGCTTCCCATGCCCCTCTCCAGCCGTTGGCTGCTTGGTGTCCTGGCCTGGGCAAGCCTGCAGGGACCTGCCCAAGCTGGGCTACTCCTGCCCGTGTTGCAGCTCATGCGGCCCCAGCTGGAGAGTCGGCTCACCCGGGTGTGTGTCGAAACAGCCTCGGGGGGCAAGCCAGAACTGGAAGCCAAGCTGCAAAGCCCCTGCCAGCAGCTCGCCAAACCCACCAGCCAATGCCTTGTGGAGGAAACCGATGCCACGGGCCAAAGCCTGGGGGTGCTGATGGAGGTGATCCAAGGCAACTTCGGCACCGTGAGTGAAACCGTGGTGAAGCGCTGTTTGGCAAAAATGCTGGGCCTACCGGCCGAAACCCTCAAGGACGTGCCCCTACGGGAGCTGGCCCAAAGCTTCAAGAAAGCCCGCAGCTAGGGGCCATGGCGTGTGTAACGCAGCATCAGCTCATCGCCGTCTAACGGACGCATCTCCTGGAGCTGCCAATGGGAGCCCGCGCAGGCCTCCTGCAGGGGCACCCAGCTGTGGGGCCCACCCAGCACCTGGGGACACAGGGTGAGCTGGAGCTCATCGATCAGGGCTTCGCGTAGCAAACTGGCTGCCAAGCGAGCTCCGCCAAGCACCAGCAGTCGCTTGAGGCCCTCGGCGGCGAGCCGGGAAAGCAGGCAAGGCCATGGCTCCAAAGGGAGGTGTCGCTGGAACCCTGGCGCCTGGCCTTGACTCTGGCCTGATGCCTGGCCTGGCAGAGGCGCAGCGCTGGCGGGGGCCAACAGCCAGCGATCAATCGGTTGCTGAAAAAAAGGCAGCTGGCCAGGGATCTGGCCCGAACGGCTCACCACCAGGGCGGCGGGCTGGGGCGGGCATCCGGCCCGATGGCGTTGCTCCGACAAATCCGGCGCGCGGATCAAACAGGTGGTGCCATGGAGCCGCAGGGTTTCGGCACCAATCAGGCAGCCATCCGCCCAAGCCAAGGATTCCTCCAGCACTCGGCGATCACCAGCGCCACCCAGCTGGGCCGCCCCGCCATACTCAGGAGCAAGGCGACCATCCAGGCTCACCGCCAAGACCAGGCGCAGCTGGGGGAGCGACTCCTGGCTCAACCGGCGACTAGGGCCTCCAGGGCGGCGGGCACCATCTCGAGCTGGGGCGATTCGGCAAACACCTCGGCGGCGTTGTTTGGGCTCTCCTGGACACGCACCTTGTGGAGCCGGGCACCGGTGGCCGCGATCGGCGCCGTTAGCAAATCGGCAATATGCAGGGCAATATTTTCGGCCGTGGGCACACAGGTGGCAAAAAAGGCCACGTCCTTGTTGAGGAAGGTGTGGTCGAAGGGTTCCACCACCAGATCGTCCACCAGCTGTTGGAGGACAGCCAGATCGCAGACCATCCCGGTACGGGGATCGATCGAACCGCGCACGGTCACATCGAGCAGGTAGTTGTGGCCATGGCCATGGGGGCGGGCGCACTTGCCGTAGATCGCCTCGTTGTCCTCCTGGGACAACTCGGGCCGCGCCAGGCGATGGGCGGCGGCGAAATGGGTGCGGATCGTGAGGAAGGCTTCCATGGAATCGGCCAGCACATCGGCCCAGAGGTTGGAGGTTTCAAACAGGCGCAGGCCCACCAAGGGCAACTGGTGGGCCAGGCGGCGCCAGATCGCCAGGCCGAGGGCCTCAGTGGTGGGCAGGCATCCCTGGGGGCGGGTGAGGTCAAAGTCGGGCCAGGTCTCATTGAGAAACCGGAAATCCAACTGGGCCGTTACCTCAGAACGAATGGCGTGCTTGACCTCGGAAAGGTTGAGCACCATGCCATCGGCATCGAGGGGACCGGCCATGGCCACGATCAACTCGTAGTTATGACCGTGGCCTGGAGCGATGCTGCAGGGGCCAAAGCGGGCCCGGTTCTCGTCGTCGCTGAGTTCGGGGAGCCAATAGAGATGGCTGGCACTGAAGGTGGCCCGGCGGGTAATCACACAGGGCCGCCCATGGCCATGACTTGGCATTGCCAACCCTCCGAGGCGCTCCATCTTAGAAACGGAACCTGCCGCTTTGGCGCCCCCAGCCATGACCCCGTCCAGCGACCGTTCCCTGGCCCAACGGCTCGAAGGCCTAAACCTCTATCTGGTGGGGATGATGGGCACGGGCAAAAGCGCCCTGGGCCAACCCCTGGCCGAGGCCCTGGGCTATCGCTTCATCGATGCCGACACCACCGTGGAGCAGGCAGCCCAGCGATCCGTTGGCGAGATCTTTGCCAGCGACGGCGAAGCCAGCTTCCGGGCCCTCGAAACCGCGGTGCTCAACCAGATCGCCGGCTGGCATTCCCTCGTCGTCGCCACCGGCGGCGGCGTGGTGACCCGCCAGGAGAACTGGGGCCACATGCGCCAAGGCGTTGTGATTTGGCTGGATGCCCCCACCGAGCTACTGCTCAAGCGGATCGCCGCCGACCCGACGCCGCGGCCCCTCATGCAGCACCCAGATCCGGCGGCTCGCCTTGCCGAAATCCTGGGCGAACGCCAACCCCTCTACGCCCAGGCCGATCTGCGCATTGAGCAACAGGGCGAACCGCCTGAACAGGTGGCCGAAATGGTGCTCGAGGCCCTGCCATCGATCCTCAAGGAGAGGGCCATCGCCCCTGAAACCCCGGCGCTGTTGAGCAATGCCGATGGGGCCATCACCCAATCCCTGAATGAGGTAGGGCCTTAGGTGGCGCCTTAGGTATGGCTCCCAGGGGGCTCGAGGCGCACGGCAAACCACTGGATGGCCCGGCCTGGCTCCAGCTCCAGCTCACAGGCGGTTTCCAGCAGCCGCTGGGCCCGCTGCTGGGGGGTGGCCAGCCCGGCGAGATCAGCAGGCACCTGATCCAGGGCGTCCAGATGGCCCACCAGCCAAGTCAAGGTGTCCTGGGCCGGGAGGATCTGTTCGCGCCCCGCCGGCTCAAGCACTACGTAATGATCGAGTTCCCGAAGCAGGGGATCCGACATTGGTCGCCAAGGTAATGAAGGCAATCCTGGCGCCAACCTGGTCAGGGGCGGTGGCCAGGGCAGGGGCGAAGGCGATTCTGGGACTGCTCTTCGGCTTGATGGCCATGGCGGCTCCCGCCTGGGCCACACCGCTGGCAGATCGGGCAGGGGCCTGGCCCAGCTGGAACCTGCCTGCCCCCCTGGAGCGTCCGGGCACCAGCGATCTCACCTACCCGAGCTGGTTTGAAGGCACCTGGCAGGTGCGCAGCGATGGGCTGACTTACCCAGTGCGCTTCACCCGGACAGGGGCCGGCGAGGTGGTGGGCGATCGGACCTTCAACGCCAAAGCCATCGGTGCAGCCCTCCTGGGCGACACCTTGCAGACCGTGGCCAACGACCCGGCCAATCCCAATCGCCAGATCGCCACGTTCAAGACCCCATCGGGCCCAGCCTTCAGCCTCGAATCCACGGTGGTGGGCAGGCGCCAGGAGCCCCCCAGCCCGACCAGCTTTGAAGCTGACGAACTGGCGCTGCAGGTGCTGCATGGCCCTGGGGATCCCCGGGTGAGCCGGGTGGAAACCCTGAGCCGCTACGAGCTCCAAACCGATGGCCAGATCACGGCCGATCAATGGCAAGCCACCTACCCATCGCCGGCCTACGGGCTTGCTGCCCAGCCCACGGGCACCGACCACGTCGTGCTGAGCCTGCAAAAACTCGATCTGGAGGAGCTTGAACTGAACAAGCTCAGGCCGCGGTCACCTCAGCCAGGATCCGATCCCGCCAGCTGAACAAGGACTGAAGCAACGGGTGGTCGGCAATGCCGCTCACGCCACACCCTGCCAAGGGGGCTCCACTGCTGGCTGGGAACAACAGAAGACCCAGCTGGGCCGCCACCGCCACATCCGCCAAGGAGAGGCTGGATCCCACCAAATAGGGCTGGGCATCGGCCAACACTGCCAACTGCTCCAAGTTGGCCAGCAGGCGTTGGCGCTCCCCGGCGCCGAGCATGGAGTCGAAGGCTTCACCCACACTCCCCATCACCTCGGAAGGCAGGTTGCTCACCAGCTGGCGCAGGGGGCCCGGGGTGGAATCGGGCAACAGGGCACTGCGCAGCACGGGATCGGTGGCTGCCGCATGCACCAAAGCCAGCCGGCAGCCGGCGGCCAAAGCGGTATCGGCCCAGTCTTCGAGCAGCAGCACCCAGGCCCGCTCGCCTGGATCGGCGGGGAGCAAGGCGGGGCTGGGATGGTTGGCCTCCAGGTACAGGGCGATGGCACTGGAATCGGCGATCACCTCAGGGCCATCCACCAACACAGGCACCTGGCGCTGGCCCGACAGCCGAAACAGAGCCAGCTGGCCCAAACCCGGGGTGACTTCCACCACGGTGTACGGGAGTCGCTTGACCGCGAGCACAAGGCGCACCTTCTCGCAAAAGGCAGAATGCCGAAACTGGTGGAGTTGCATCGACATCGCCGGCTCAGGCGGGCAGAGTAGCTAGCACGAACAGCCCTTGAGCCCGCCGGCCCTGCATGAAGGACTTCTTCCTCAACGTGACGCGGTACCCGCGCTATCTGGTGGCCTTTGGCCTCGGTGTGGCCAACTCGGTGTTCGAACCCCTCGCCGCCCGGGGCCGCAACCCGGTGACCGCGGTCGCCCTGATTGGGGCCAGCATCAGCGGCGTCATGAGCCTGGGGCTGATCCTGCATGCGATGGTGAACCCCACACCGTTGGCGTAGCCATGGCCCAGAGCCGCAGGGTGGAGCGCGTGGCCTCCATGATCCGCCGCGAAATTAGCGAGATGCTCGTTGGTGGCATCAAAGATGAACGGGTCAGCCTGGGGATGGTGAGTGTCACCAACGTGGAGGTGGCTGGCGATCTGCAGCACTGCAAGATTTTCGTGAGCATCTTCGGCAGCGAAGAGGACCGCAGCGAAGCGATGGCTGGCCTGAAATCAGCCTCACCGTTTGTGAAAGGCGAACTGAGCCGGCGGCTCAAAATGCGCCGCACCCCCGACCTGCTGTTTGTGCTGGATCGGGGATTGGAGCGGGGCACCAACGTGCTCGGCCTGTTGAACAAGCTCGAAGAGCAGCGCCAGGAGAAAGGGGAACCCCCCGAAGCGAGTGAGTTCTGAACTGGAGCGGCTGATCGCCGAACTCCTGGTGGTGCGCGCCAGCGGATTTCTCGGGGATCACCAGCGCCGCTATCCCCGCTGGGAACTGGCCAACGCCGAGCTCAAAAGCTTGCTGGAACTTGGCGTTGGGGGTGTCATCCTGCTGGGGGGCAGCTGCGCCGAGGTGGGCTTGCGCACCCAACAATTGCGCCACTGGGCGGGCCAGCCCCTGCTGCTCTGCGCCGATGTGGAGGAGGGGGTGGGCCAGCGTTTTGAGGGGGCCACCTGGCTCGTTCCGCCCTTAGCCCTGGGCCAACTGCACCGCAACGATCCGAAGCGGGCCATGGCCCTGGCCGAGCGCTACGGCCGCTGCACCGGCCTGGACGCCCGGGCCCTCGGGCTGAACTGGGTGCTGGGGCCCGTGTGTGATGTGAACAACAACCCCGCCAACCCGGTCATCAACGTGCGCGCCTGGGGGGAAACGCCGCAAACGGCCAGCGACCTGGCAGCAGCCTTCACCCGGGGGGTGCAGGCGACAGGCGTGCTGGCCTGCGCCAAGCACTTCCCCGGCCACGGCGACACCAGCGTCGATTCCCACCTGGACCTTCCCGTCATCAGCCACAACCGCGGGCGGCTCGATGCCGTGGAGCTACCCCCCTTTCAGGCCGTGATCGCCGAAGGGGTGGCCGCCGTGATGACCGCCCATCTGATGCTCAGCGCCCTCGATCCGGAACGCCCAGCCACCCTGTCTCGCCCTGTGCTGACGAGCCTGCTGAGACAAGAGCTCGGATTTGACGGCCTGATCGTGACCGATGCCCTGGTGATGGAGGCCATCGCAGGGCGCTACGGAGCCGGTGAAGCGGCCGTGCTTGCCCTGGAAGCCGGCGCCGATCTGGTGCTGATGCCGGCCGATGCCCGGGGGGCCCTGGCTGCCATCGAAGTAGCAGTGGCCGCAGGGCGGCTGAGCGAAAGCCAGCTAGGGCGCTCGGCCGAACGGCGGCGGGAGGCCCTCGCCCAGGCCACCACCGCCAGCTCCAACGGGCCGGAGGCGAATCACGGTCCTGGACGGGCGATGGAACCCGATGGGGTGCTCGCCTTGGAGCTGGTGCAAGCCACCCTGCAGGTTCAGGGTGGGCCCTGGATTCCCAGCGCCGGCGGGGTAAACCTGGTTCGCTGCGACAACGCCCTCTCCGCTCCCTTCCTGCCCCTCACGGCTCCAGCCCTGGTGATCCCGGAGGCCGCCGGGCTGGCCACCTGCCTGATCGAAGCCCGCAGCCCCTCGCCCTGGAGCGGAGATCCCCAAGCCCCCTTGGCCCTCGATCGACTACCCGAGGGGCCCGTGCTGCTGCAGCTGTTTGTGCGGGGCAATCCCTTCCGCGGCAGTGCCGGTGCGGGAGAGCCCTGGGCCGAGGTGATCCGCCAACTCCAGGCCGCCCACCGCCTGGCGGGGGTGGTGGTGTACGGCAGCCCCTACCTCTGGCAAAGCCTGCAGCCAGCGCTCCATCCAGGGGTGAGCGCCGCCTACAGCCCGGGCCAGATGCCCCTGGCCCAACAGGAGGTGCTGGACGCGATCATCACCTCCAAGCAGCCCAGCCCTACCGGCTTCACCGACTAAACCCCGCCTCGATGTCCCCCAACGCCCCCTTCCTCACAGGCACCTGGTATCCCGTGGCCCGGGTAGCTGATCTGCGGGAGAACCGCACGATCAGCCGTCATGTGGCCGGGCTGCCCCTGCTCCTCGGGCGGGCGGGCACGCCCTTTGTGCTGGTGGATAGCTGTCCCCACCGGGGCCTACCACTGCGCTACGGGTCAGTGGCAAACGGCCAGGTGCGCTGCAAATACCACGGCTGGAACTTCGATCTCAAAAGCGGGCGTTGCCTCCACATTCCCTGCCTCACCGACGAGCAACGCCTCCAGGGGGTGGGGGAGAGAATCGGGGCTCAGGTCCTGCCGTCGCGGGTGTCGGCGGGGCTGCTCTGGGCTTGGCTCGCCCACCCGATGCGGCCGCAGCCCCCCGAAGAGGCAGCCAACGTGCTGCCCGATCCCTTCGATCGGAATCCCGATGTCTATGTGGAGCGCACCTTCCAGTGCGACTTTGACCAGGCGGTGATCGGACTGATGGACCCGGTGCATTTGCCCTTCATTCACACCTCCTGGTGGTGGAAGCAACCAGATCTCCATGCCCTCCAGAAAGAGACCCGGCACTTCTCGCCCCGGGGCATGGGATTTGTGCAAAACGACCACGAGATCCCCAACCCCGCCAAGCCCTACCAATTGCTCGGCATGCCGGTGCGCACCGAGATCGGCTTCGAGCTACCAGGAGTGCGCATCGAGCTGATTCGCGGCAGCACTGGGGGCGCCTGCTCCCTCACCACCCTGGCCCCCATCGATGCCCAAACCACCCGGGTTCATCAGTGCATTTATTGGACAACGCCGTGGCTGAGGCCCCTCCGGGCACCGATCCGGCGGATGGCGCGCCGCTTTATTGATCAAGACCGGCTGGTCGTGGAGCAACAGCAGGAGGGGCTGCGCCACAACCCGCCTCTGACCCTGATCGACGGCGCCGACACCCAGGCGAAGTGGTACCTGCGCCTGAAAAAGGAGTTCCAGCGCTCGCTCGAGGCGGCTGAACCCTTCCGCAACCCCCTGGCCCCTGCCACCGTGGAGTGGCTCAGCTGATGGGCCCGATCCGGCTCAGCCTCTCGATGATCGTTCGCGATGAAGCGGAACGGCTGGAACGTTGCCTGGCTTCGGTGGCCGGCTTTGTCGATGAGATGGTGCTGCTCGACACCGGCTCCCGCGACGCCACCGTGGCCATCGCCGAACGCTGGGGGGCTGCGGTGCACGAGATGGTTTGGCCAGGGGATTTCGCCCCAGCCCGCAATGAGGCCCTCAAGCATGTGCGGGGGGATTGGGTGCTGGTGCTCGATGCCGATGAACTCCTACAGGAGGAGGCCAAGCAACCGCTCCAGCAGCTGATGGCCCAGCCGGATCTGCTGCTGATCAATTTGCTACGCCTGGAGCAGGGATCCCGGCAATCCCCCTATTCCAGCGTCAGCCGGTTGTTCCGCCGCCATCCGGCCATCCAATGGAGCCGCCCTTACCACTCGATGGTGGACGACAGCGTGCTGGCCCTCCTGCGCCAGGAGCCCCAGTGGCGCATCGCCGACTGCCCCATCCCCGCCCTGCTGCACGACGGCTACCGCCCGGAACTCCTGGCCGCGGGCAACAAGGCCGCCAGGCTGCGCCAAGCCATGGAAGCCGACCTGGCCGCCCGCCCTGGCGATCCCTATGCCTGCGCCAAGTTGGGCAGCCTGGAGGTGAGTGAGGGCCAGCGCCAGCGTGGCATGGCCCTACTGGAGCTGGGGCTCTCCAACTGCCCCAAGGACGCCCACCCCGAGCGCTACGAACTGCTGCTTCACCTCGCCATCGCCCAGGCCGAGACCGATCCAGGCCAGGCCGGCCAGCTCTACCAAGCCGCCCTGCAGCTTCCCCTGCCGCCCCGGCTCACCCTCGCCGCCCAACTCAACCTGGCTGCCTTGCTGGTGGAGGCGGGCGACGCCAGCTCCGCCGCCCAGCTGTGCGAGCAGGCCACCGTGGCGGCCCCCGAAGTGGCCCTGGGCTGGTACAACTTGGGCATTGCGGAACGGCAACGGGGCCACCTGCCCGCAGCCACCAGCGCCTATCGGCGGGCCCTGGCCCTGGATCCCAGTTATGCCGAAGCCCACCAAAACCTTGCCGTGGCCCTGCTGCTCTCTGGAGATATCGAGGGCGCCCGAGAGGGCTTCCGGCAGGCCATTGGCCTGCTCAGCCAGCAGGGCCGAAACCAGGAGGCCCAAGCTCTGCACCAGCAGGCCAGCACCCTTGTGAAATTGGAGACCTAGGCCATGACACTCCCCCTGGCCGGTCGCCGCATTGCGGTGACCCGGGCCGAAACCCAACTGGGAGCCGCTAGGCGGTTGTTTGAAACCGCTGGGGCCGAGGTGGTGGATCTGCCCGCCCTGGTGGTGGGCCCGCCCGATGAATGGGGGCCCCTCGATGACGCCTTAGCGGAGCTGGAGCACTTCCACTGGCTGGTGTTCTCGAGCGGCAATGGGGTGGAGGCCGTGGAGCAGCGGCTGAAGCGGCTGGGTAGCTGCCTGGCCCATCGGCCCAAGAGCCTCAAAATTGCAGCGGTGGGCCGCAAAACTGCCGCCCAGCTGGAAGCCCTGGGAGCCCCTGCCGACTTCATCCCACCGGCCTTTGTGGCCGACAGCCTGCTGGAGCACTTTCCCGCCTCCGGGTGGGGACTGAGGCTCCTGCTGCCGCGGGTCCAGAGCGGCGGCCGCACCCTGCTAGCCGAAGCCTTTGCCGACGCTGGCGCCCGGGTGGTGGAGGTGGCGGCCTACGAAACCCGCTGTCCGGCTGGACTACCCACCGCAGCGATAGCGGCCTTGGAGCAGCAACGCCTCGATGCCATCACCTTCAGCAGCGGCAAAACCGTGAGCCACACCTGCCAGATGCTCGAAGCCGCCTATGGCCCCGGCTGGCAGGAGACGCTCGCGGCCGTGGCGGTGGTGTCGATCGGGCCCCAAACCAGCCAGCGCTGCCACCAGCTCCTGGGCCGGGTGGATGCCGAAGCCGATCCCCACGACCTGGAAGGGCTGGTGCAGGCCTGCGAGACAGCCCTTAGAGATCGGCCGTCACCAGCTGGCCCCCCTGGCGCAGGGTGAGGCGGCCCCGCTGGCCATCCACCCGCGCCACGGTCCATCCCAAGGGCAACAGGTCCGTACTGCGGCCGCCCACCTGGCCGGCTCGAAGCGTGCCGCTGAGGCCGCCGAACTGCACCAACGCTTCCGCCTGCCCGCCGCCGCGCACCACGCCGCTGAAGCGAAATCCCTGGGGTAATCCCGTGGACTGAGGCGCTGTCCCCGCTGGGGGGGAGACGGGAGCAAACGGATCTAGGCGGCCAATCCTCACCGCAGCCACCACCTGCTGGGGAGTGGGCAAGGGATTGAACCCCTGGGGAAGAGTTTTTGCTGGGGACAGAGTCTTTCCTGGGGACAGAGTCCCTCGCGGCGAAGGGGGCTTTCCCGCTGGTTCCGGGCCGGTTCTCGGAGCTTGGCCCAGTTCTCCAGGAAGGCCATCTGGAGATGGGGCAGTGACGTCCGTCGGAGCCGCCGCCGGGTTACAGCCCGTCAGCAACAGCAGCAGCAGGGCCGGGATGGCGGGTTTCGACAAGGTCGCGAAAGCGGTCAAGGTTGGCCTGGAGTTCCTTGGTCACAATTCCCCCCAGGATGCTGGGTTCCATCAGCGGTGCCAAGACCCCAGGCAGCTCGTAGCTGACAGTGAGCTTCACCGCCGTTTGGGTGGGGGTTTGCATGTAGAAGCGCACCGCTCCTTTGGTGGGCAGCCCACCCACCGACTCCCAGTGCAATTGCTGGGCCTCGACCCGTTGGGTAATGCGGGCCTTCCAATGGAAGCGAAACCCCTGGGCCGCGAGGGTCCAATCGGTGAGGTCGGGGTCGTCGAGGGTGGTGACCGATTCGATCCAGCGCATCCACTGGGGCATGGCCTCCAGATCGCTCCAAACCTCCCAGACCTGCTCCACAGGAGCCTGGATCTCGGTGGTCACACTGTGTTCCAGCCAACGGCCCATGGGAAGTGCTCAGGAAGTGGCTTGGTTGGCAGCGAGCTGCACGGGCTGCTCAAGGATCACAGCGGCCGCCAGGCGGCCGCTCATCGTGGCACCTTCCATAGAATCGATGTAGTCCTGCTTGGTGTAGCTGCCGGCCAAGAAGAAGTTGGCGAAGGGGGTGCGCTGTTCCGGACGATAGGGATCCATGCCAGGGGCCTCGCGATAAAGCGACTGGGCCAGCTTGACCACGTTGCTCCAAACCAGCGTGAGATGGCGCGCAGAAGGGAACAGGGCCCGCACCTGGGCGTCGGTGGCGGCCACGATCTCTTCGGTCTTCTTGGGAATCCAAGGATCTCCGGGGGTCAGCACGCACTGCAGCAGCGAACCCACCCCCTCCTTGCGGTAATCGGCGGGGCTGGCCAGGGCCAAATCGGCGAAGCAGCTGAAATCGGCATCTGCCGTGTAGAGGAGGTTGTCGAGGCCAGCGGGATGGGCCACATCGCTGCGGTTGGCCTGGGCTTCGGGCGTATCACCAAGCTCGGTGACCCAGCCATCGTAACGGAGCTGCACCGTGGCCACCGGCACCGCATCGAGCTTGTAGATGGCATCGAATTGGGGGTATTGGCGCCAGGCCTCGGGCAAGAGCCTCTGGATGCCCGGCACATCGCAGGCCGCCAAATAGGCATCCGCTTCGATGTGGATATCACCGTCGGGGGTCCCCAGGCTGAGGCCGGTGACCCGGGTGCCCTCGAAATGGACCTCACTCACCCGGTGGCGCAGGTGCAGTTTGGCGCCGCGCTGCTGGATGTAATCGAGGATGGGACCGGTGAGCCAGCGGTGGGGGGAACCCTTGAGCAGGTTGAGCTTGGAGGCCTCGGTTTTCGAGGCAAACATCATGAAGATGGTGAGCATGCAGCGGGCTGAAATCGCCTCGCAATCAATGAAGCCAAGGGCATAGGCAATCGGATTCCACATCCGCTCGATACTCCGGGGGCTGCCGCCATGGCCCACAAACCAATCCTGGAAGCTGATCCGATCGAGATCGCGGATCACCTTCATGGCTGCCTCGTAGTTCACCAAGCCCAGCACGATCGGGCTGGTGCCCAAGGCGAGGGCATTGCGGAGCTTGTCGAGCCAATCGAGCTGGGGCGTAGTGAAAAAGGCCTTCAAGCCATTGAAGGGGGCCCCAATCGGGAAGCGGAAATCCAGTTCCCGCAGATCACCACCCTTGTTCACGAACAGGTGGGTGTGGTCCTTGGGCAGCAGGTTGTCGATCGCGCCCACCTTGCGCATCAGGGCAAAGAGATTGGCGTAATTGAAAAAGAAGACATGCAGCCCCATCTCGATGTGATTGCCATCGGGATCTTCCCAGCTGCCCACCTTGCCGCCCATGAAGGGGCGGGCCTCGTAGAGGTCCACCTGGTGGCCCGCGTCGACCAAATCCACGGCCGCCGCCAGCCCGGCCAGGCCTGCTCCCACGATGGCGACGCGCACCCTCTTGCCCTACAAACTGAAGCGACTCTATGGATTCGACCAGCCCAGTGGGCCAATCAGGCGGGGCCATGGGCCAATCAGCCTGGGTGGTCCATAGAGTTGGAGTCCGAGAACGTAGCGGCCGAAGCCATGACCCCCAATACAGCCACGGACCTAGCCCCCACCACGGAGCCCCAGGCCGCACCAGCTGCCCACACCGCCAAGGACGGCAAGGGAATCTTGATCACCGAACCCGCCATGAAGCAGCTGGGGTCGCTGATGCAGCAGCAGGGCGAAGGCAAAATCCTGCGGGTTGGAGTGCGCTCCGGCGGCTGCAGTGGCATGAGTTACACCATGGATTTTGTGGGTAGCCCCGATATCCGCAGCGACGATGAGCAGTACACCTACGAACCCACCGAAGCCCCCAGCTTTCAAGTGATCTGCGACCCGAAGAGCCTGCTTTACATCTACGGGATGCAGCTCGATTTTTCCTCGGCCCTGATTGGCGGCGGCTTCAACTTCACCAACCCCAACGCCACCCAAACCTGCGGCTGCGGCAGTTCGTTTGCGGTTTAGGGCGTAGCGGGTTGGTGGGCGTTGGCCAAGATTGACCGAATGCCGGCTGCCGGCATGGGAATCTGAGCCCACTCCATGCGCGTGCCGCTGCCATGACGGCCTCCCCCAACCCCAATCTGGAAACCGGCGACGACAGTTCGCTGTTTGAACAAGCCATTGGCCGCTACCAAGCGGGGGCTGCAGCCAGCGACGTGATCGAGGACTTCTTCACCATCACCCGCCAGCAGCCCAACCAAGCAGCGGGCTGGACCTGCCTGGCCTGGCTGCTGCTGCTCGACAACCAACCCCTCGATGGCCTGAGGGCCGCCAAAACGGCGGTGCGCCTCAACCCCCAGGATCCCCAGGCCCGGATCAACCTCAGCCTGGCCATGCTCGAAACCGGCGCCAAGGGAGTGCGGGAGCACATCGAAGTGGTGCAACGGGTGCTGGTGATGGCCCCTGAGATGGCCGCCGAACTGGAAGGCTCCATGGCCGATGGCCTGCAGCGCAAACCCGGCTGGAAGGCCATGGAGAAGGTGAAGGCCTGGCTCGCCGCTTGAAGGCACCACGCCAAAAGCCAGTTCTGCTGCTCAGCAACGGCCACGGGGAAGACCTCAGTGGAGCCAAGATCTCCGAAGCACTGATGGCCAGGGGCATCGCCGTGGAAGCCCTGCCCCTGGTGGGCCATGGCCGCCCCTACCGCCAAGCGGGGGTGCCTGTGTTGGGCCGCACCCGGGAGTGCAGCACCGGTGGCCTGGGTTACACCAGCCTGGCGGGCCAGCTGCGGGAAATCAGGGAGGGCCAGTGGACCTACCTGCTCAGCCGCCTGCTGTGGCTGGCGCGCCACCGCAAGCGCTTTGAGCGGGTGGTGGGCGTGGGCGACCTGCTGGCGGTAATCGGCGCCTGGCTGGGCGGGCCTGGGGCCGCGGTGTACTTGGTGGCCTACTCAAGCCACTACGAGGGCCAGCTGCGACTGCCCTGGCCCTGTGGGGCCCTGCTGCGCTCCCGACGAATCGTGCAGATCTGGAGCCGCGATGCCCTCACGGCCCACCAGCTCAGCGCCCAGTTGGGCAAGCCGGTGGTCTTTGCGGGAAACCCCTTCCTCGACGGGGTGATGGAGGTTGTCCAAGCCTCTCCCCAGGGCCAAAGCCTGGCCCTCCTGCCTGGCAGCCGCATGCCAGAAGCACTCCACAACCTGGGCTTGATGCTGCAGGTGGTCAGCCGGCTGCCCAGCGGCCTGCACGAGGGCCAGCAGCAGGGCCAGCCCCTACGGATCCAGGCGGCCTTGGTTTCAAGCCTGACAGCGGAAGCGATTGAAGCCATGGCCGCCCCCTTGGGCTGGCAGCTCGACCCCAGCCGGTCGCTGCTGCGCCGCGGGCCCTGGCAGGTGGAGCTGGGCTGGGGCCAATTTGCGGCGATTTTGAACCGGGCAGACCTGGTCCTCGCCAGTGCGGGCACCGCCAGCGAACAGGCCGTTGGCCTCGGCAAGCCCGTGCTGCAGCTCTGCGGGCGCGGGCCCCAATTCACGGCGAAATTTGCAGAAGCCCAACGGCGCCTGCTAGGTCCAGGGGTGAGTTGCGCCACGGGTAAGCCCGGAAGCGCGGGAGCGCGGCAGGCCACCGCCGACCTGGCCGCCGAGCAGTTGGCCGCCCTAGCGGATCCGGAAGCGGGGCCCCGCTGGAGGCGTCAGCTCGCCGCCCTTGGGGCCGAGCGCATTGGGGCCGCTGGCGGCAGCGTGCAGATCGCCACAGCGATCATGGAGCGCATCCCCGCAACGTCAGGCCAAAACCATGGCTGAACCTCCCACCACCTTGCAGCGCATCAAAGGGGCCTTCGACACGGTGTTGGTGGTGGATGTGTTTGTGGTGATTGCCGGAGCGCTGTGGTTTGCCGTGGCGGTGACCCTGCACAGCCAAAAGATTGAGGCCCCCCTGGAGCTGTTTCAACGGCTCTGGGAACCCCTGTTTACGCCGGCCATTGGCCTGCTGATGGGAGCCGCCATCCTCAGCGGCGTGCTGAGCTGGTGGCAGCGGCGAGGGCAGCGCTGAGCTGGCCGTAATCGAACGCAAAGCCCTGGGCCAGCAGCCGCTCGGGGAGCACCTGCTGGCCCTCCAAGACCACCTGGGCCCCATCACCAAGGAGCAACTGCAGGATCGGACCCGGTACCGGCAAAAGGCTGGGGCGGCCCAAAGCCTGGCCCAGGGCTGAAGCAAAAGCCGCCATGGTGCTGGGTTCAGGGCCCACGGCGTTGTAAGTGCCTTGGTAAGCGGCATCCTCCAAGGCAGCAGCGACCAGCCGGCAGAGATCGTGGCGCTGGATCCAACTCATCCATTGGCGCCCCGAACCCACCGGCCCACCAAAGCCCATGCGGAACACAGGCAACATCTTGCCCAGGGCACCCCCATCGGGGCCAAGCACGATGCCGATCCGCAGGGTGACCAAGCGGCAGACGCTGCTCGCCGGGGCTGAGGCCGCTTCCCATTGCTGGCAGATCTCCGCCAGGAAATCCGATCCGGCCGGGCTGGCCTCCGTGAAGTGGGCGCTGGTACTGGAGCCGTAGAACCCCACGGCAGAGCCGTTGATTAGCACCGCAGGCCGCTTCTCGAGGGCGCCAATGGCAGCCACCAGCAGTTCGGTGGTACGCACCCGGCTCTGCAAAAGCAGCTGACAATGGGAGGGGCTCCAGCGCTTCTCCGCGATCGGCTCGCCCGCCAGGTTCACCACCCCATCGGCCTGGGAGAGGGCCATCTCCAGCCGATCGTGCTGCCAGGAGGTTGGATCCGATGGATCCAGCTGCAGGCAAGACAACCGCTCACTAGCCAGGGTTGGGAAGGGATTCCCGTGGCGGCTCACCACGGTGATGGTGTGGCCGAGTTCGAGCAAAAAGGGCACCAACTCGCGCCCCACAAAACCCGAGCAGCCCAGCAACAACAAACGCACAGGCAGCTCCCCGATCGCAGTGCCGGGAGGCTAGGGCGCCGGCAGGGGATCAACGCGGGACAAGCCGATTTAGCCTGCTTCAAAGATTGATCCGTAGCCATGGACGAAACACTCACCACCCCGGCCGCCAGCGCGCCTGCTGCGCCGTCAACACTGAAAAAAGGAAGCCTGGTGCGCGTATGCCAGGTGGCCTACCTGGGCAGTACGGAAGCTGGGGCAAGCGATCCCGAACCGCCCCAATACATCTTTGAAGGCCCCGGTGAAATTCTGGCCCTCAAGGGTGACTATGCCCAGCTGCGCTGGCGCAGGCCCGTACCCGATGTATGGCTGCGCCTGGATCAACTGGAAGCTTGCTGATTAGCCAAAAGCCCGCTTGGCCTGGTGGAGCGCCGTGCGCAAACGCTTGGCTTCTCGCATCAACTCGCGGCCATCGCGTAAGTAGGAATCCACATATCCCATGGTGTAGCGCTCCAGATCCACGAGGGCATCCTTCACCTGGGCGAAACAGTGATACAGCTGCAGGGAAAATCCTTTAGCGAGTAAGGGAGCCATGGCCGAGCGATAGAGGGCTTCCACCTTGAGCATTTTCTGCTGAGATTGCTCGAGATAGGTGCAAAACAGCTCCATCAAGTGATCGTCGTAGGGATCAGCCGAGAGCTGCTTGAGCTGGGCGGCAAAGGGATTAATCACCTGACCCAAATTGCGATCAATTGGCGCGTACACGCTGGCCATCCAGAGCTCCAGGGCTGCATGGTCTGCCGTACTGCCTTTGGTTCTTGGAACCTTGGTGCCCCGGCCTGCGGACGCCGCAGCGCCCACTGGACCCCCTGCC
>Ga0310323_10029_pt1 | contig 32963 bp, 23 predicted proteins | sample LakEriER3TotalD7_FD_195537 | JGI IMG/M metagenome (GOLD analysis project Ga0310323, IMG submission 195537) | Enriched freshwater cyanobacterial communities from Lake Erie, Ohio, United States - ER36.Total.D7 (v2) (version 2) | ecosystem: Environmental > Aquatic > Freshwater > Lake | place: USA...
AACTCAGGACTGCACCATCCGCTGTCGTCACATTCACCGTTGTTGTCGTGATATCTGACAACTCTTGGTTCGTGTAACCACTCACAGTCAGCGTGCCCGCACCAGACAACTTCTCACCAAAAGCAGCCGCATCCGCTGCACTCACCGTCGACGTCGTTAATCCTGCAACCGTGATGCTGTCAGCAGTACTCAACTTGCTCGAACTCAGTACTGCACCATTCGCAGTCGTCACATTCACCAAGCCCTCGCCAACCAGACCGCTGAGGTTCTCACCCACGTAACCACTCACTGTCAGCGTCTGACCACCAAGATCAACCTTCACACCATTTGTACCAATCCCATCCAGCTTGCTGGCCTCAGCTGTGGCAGCACCACCCAATACAACACTCGTTGCACCACTCAGCTTCGCTTCATCAAGCGCTGCCCCAACGATCGCATTCACCAAAACAGTTCCGTTGTTGATTAGCCCCGAAAGATCGCTATCGATGTAACCATTCACCGTCAACTCAGCTCCAGCGGCAACTGTGCTCCGATCAGCAAGGAATAGTTCATCCTCAGTACTGATATTAAGCGTCGCCTTACCGGCACCGATCAAAATCGCATCAGCACTACTCAACTTGCTCGAACTCAGGACTGCACCATCCGCTGTCGTCACATTCACCGTTGTTGTCGTGATAGCTGACAGCTCCTGGTTCGTGTAACCACTCACGGTCAGCGTCCCCGCACCAGACAACTTCTCGCCAAAAGCAGCCGCATCCGCTGCACTCACCGTCGACGTTGTTGATCCTGCAACCGTGATGCTGTCGGCACTACTCAACTTGCCCGCTTCCAGCATTGCACCATTCGCAGTTGTCAGATTCACCACCAGGCCAGAATCAAGACCCTGGAGGGATTGGCTCGTGTAGGCCCCAACGGTGAAGGTCACCGCATTGGCTGCGAGACCTGCAGCGGGCGCAACCTGCTTAGCGTTCAGCTCAGCAGCTGATGCAACAACGGTGCCAGCCGTGGTGATCAGATATTGATCAATGGTGTTGAAGCCAACCGCATCAAATGCGAAGGATGAATCGGAAGCCGTAGCGGCTGAAACCTCTGCCCGCAAGGTGTAGCCGCCGGCAATTCCGACCAGGCTGGTGGTCGGTTGCAATTCGCGAATGGTAATTTGCCCGAAGGAGTCTCCCAAATCAACCTTGAGAGAATCAGCGCCATCGATGCTCCTGCCGGAGAGGAAGGCAGCAGAAGCAGACAACTGTCCGCGAACTGCATCGATGTCAAATCCAGCACTGGAAACGTCGTTGCCAAGCGACAGCACACTGCCCTGGGATACGGAGAGCTTATCGATCAGTGGACTAATCGTGGTGAGAGAGATAGTGGCTGGTGTTCCCGGCACAAATTGACCGGATTGATCCACACTGCCAGGCTGTCCGATAACGGCATGGAGTGTTGCACTAGAACCCGCCTTGGCTATATTTTCGCTACCGGTATAATTCAATATCTCAACGACTGAACCTACCGGTGCTGTAATCGAATCGAAACGATCCACGCTGTCCGCTTGGATCGCCAAAGTGGCGGAATTGCTGAGAACGAGCCTCTGATTAGCAAGGCGTGCCGGATCAGCCTGTTCCTTGGCAACCAGCAGGGTGGCATTGGCACCCACATTAAGTGTTACAAGGCCACTATCAAGAACCGGCAGATTGGAAGAAGAAGGAAGAACAGCAGTAGAACCAGCGCTCACATTAATCTCAATGCTGGCAAGCGTTCCAGCAAGTCGACCAATATCCTGACCGGTGTAGCCATTGATAACAAGGCTTCCCTTACCGCTCAGATTTTGGTCAAACAGATCAACATCAGAAGCATCGAGGGTTAGAGCGATACCTTCGGGTAGATTGATCTTGAGCGTATAGTTTCCTGCTGCCTGGTAGTCGAGCAACTGCTTCAGACCATCTAAAGCCTTGGCAGGTTCGACTGAGCCATAGTCTGTCATGGTCACGTTCAAGGTTCCTGGATCCTGACCTGGAACACGCTTGATGAATTCCATCGGATAATCGGGCTCACCATTGAATGTGCCAGCACGATCGACCAGGGCTCCAGTGAAGCTGAGCCCCAGCTCAGCATACTCGGGTACATAGATATTACGTACAACCGAAAGATTGGCATTCGCAACGGTGCCGGAGAATGATTCTGTAACTGGTGAACCCGGTAAACCATTTTTCAACGTCACATCAATAATCAAATTTGAATGTTGAGTCTGAAGGGCCTGCAAACCGGTAGTCGAATCGATATTGACAACGTTCAACACACCCTGTTGAGAGCTGCCTTGGAATTTGCCAGTAATGGCTGCGAAGTCACTGTTATCGATCGCCAGTTCACCGCCTGGAGCGACCGTGATGCGATCAATGTCTGCCAAATAGGCGGCAGCATTAACTGAACGAAGATCAGCGAGGCTACTGATCTCCAGATTGATCGTGAGGCCTTGAGCCACTGCATCCTGGATGGCAGAAAGGTCTTGACCGGTGTAGTTCTTGATGGTGACACTGCCAGCCTTCTGGTCTTGAGCCGCAAGGCGCAGGTTGTCTGCCAGGCTCACAGCCTGGGCAGCATTGATGGTCAAAGCCCCATTGGCATCGATCACCACCGTGTCGTTGCCATCAGACGCCATTCCAAGAGGATTGGTTGCAGTGACGGTAGAAAGATTGGCGCTGCTACCCACATAGGCGGCCACCGACAACGTGGATGCGCCACTGCTGAGATCTTGGGCGTTGTAGCCCGTGATCGTCAGGCTGCCAGAACCTGTCAGTTTGCCTTTCAGCGCCTCTGCTTGATCTGCCGTGAGGGTCAGGGTTGAACCACTGGCCAGATCGATCACATCGGCGTCACTAACACGGCTCACAAAATCTGAGCTGCCAGAGAAGCTCGTACCGCTGCCAATCTGCAGCTTCAGGGACAGATCGCTGGTGGCGCTGTCATTGGAAATCACACTGAGGTCGCCGCCGGCATAGTCCTTCACCACCACCTGGCCAGCGGTCTCATCTTCGCCAGCAGCAACACCACGCAATTTCGTCTTCAGTTCATCGGCCTGGTTGGCCGTGATGGTCAGCACGTCATTGCCGCCTACCTTCACAACATCAACATCCTTCAGCAGATTCGCTCCACCACTGATATCGCTGCCGGGGGTGGTTTCCACCGTCACGCTCAGGCCTAGGAAGCCCGCATTGGCTGGCACCGTCAAATCTTGGGCGTTGTAGCCCGTGATCGTCAGGCTGCCAGAACCTGTCAGTTTGCCTTTCAGCGCCTCTGCTTGATCTGCCGTGAGGGTCAGGGTTGAACCACTGGCCAGATCGATCACATCGGCGTCACTAACACGGCTCACAAAATCTGAGCTGCCAGAGAAGCTCGTACCGCTGCCAATCTGCAGCTTCAGGGACAGATCGCTGGTGGCGCTGTCATTGGAAATCACACTGAGGTCGCCGCCGGCATAGTCCTTCACCACCACCTGGCCAGCGGTCTCATCTTCGCCAGCAGCAACACCACGCAATTTCGTCTTCAGTTCATCGGCCTGGTTGGCCGTGATGGTCAGCACGTCATTGCCGCCTACCTTCACAACATCAACATCCTTCAGCAGATTCGCTCCACCACTGATATCGCTGCCGGGGGTGGTTTCCACCGTCACGCTCAGGCCTAGGAAGCCCGCATTGGCTGGCACCGTCAAATCTTGGGCGTTGTAGCCCGTGATCGTCAGGCTGCCAGAACCTGTCAGTTTGCCTTTCAGCGCCTCTGCTTGATCTGCACTCAAGCTGAAGAAATGACTGTTGCGTAGTTCAACATGGTCAGCATCTGCTGTTCTAGCCACGAGTAGCTCAGGACTGAAGCTGGTATCAGTTGCCCAGTTCTGGTTATTGGCTAATTCAAAAGTGATTTCAGTGGCCGCGGAAACACTGGTATCGATAGCACTCAGGTCTGCTCCCGTATAGCCCACCACTCGCAGATTACCGCCAGCTTCAACAGCTGCAAGGCGAGAAGCCAATTGCTCAGCCTGTACCTGGTTTATTTTGAGCTGGCTAGCATCGGCAAGAAGCACCTGGTTGACTTGGCCGAGGGGGTTGAGGGGAAATGAACTGATATCAGCAACACCAGATTCGACAATAACGTTCAGGCTGCCGGCGAAATGCGAATCATCTGCAGCCGATAGATCCTGACCTGTATAATCCTGAATTCGAATAATGCCTGGCGAGGCGTCAACAATTCCCTCATTGGCATTTTGCAAGCGGTTCTTAACTAGAACCACATCGTCCGCAATCAACGACACCTGTTCATGAACCCAAAGATAGGCCTGGGCAGGCAACTTCTGAGGATCAAGCGACTGGGTGGTCAACACCTGAATGTTGATGAGTGAAACCCGGGAGGCCAAGGGGCTGAGGTCTTGGCCTATGTAGCCAGTAACATCTAGCGAAGCCAATGCATAGGGATCTTCGCCAGGTGCAGCAGAAAGCAAAAGATGTTGTAGCTGGGCAGCGTCAACAGAGCTGATCGTGTAGGCGTCACCATTTTCAAGTTTAATGTGATCAACACCACCCTGAGGACCGACCAGAAGGTCAGCATCAATCAGGCGAGGGGAATCAACAGAACCACCTATCACTTCTACGGTGATCTCCAAGCCAGGGATGATCTCGGACAGATCCTGATCCGAATAGCCGCTTAGGGTTAGTCGTCCAGCTGGCTGTCCTGGGGCAGGAGAATCAGCAGCAGACAACAAATCCTCAAGCTTGAAAGAGGATAGATGTTCGGTACTAATACTTACCCAGACACCTGGGTTGATGGTGAGCCTGTCATTAGCGTAAAGTTTCTCTTGGCCACCTTCTTCAACCGCAGCACTACGCCGGGAGGGATCTACCAGGGCCCCCAGATTTTCAAGTGCACTATTACCATTAATATCAATGCTATCAAGATTGAAAATTTCGCCCTGAGGGCTATCCAGCACCACCTCAATCGAACTGAAGGTGCGTGGAAGATTCACCAAGGCCGTAGTCGAAGAAGAAGCTCTATCGAAGCCGGTAACAACAAGATCACCCTTACCAGTGAGCAACGATTCGGCAACAGACTGCTTAGTGAGTGCCGCCAACTGCAGCACACTTAGCTGGAGCGTAAGGGTTTCAGGCAGATTGAAAGGCTTGTTGATGAAGGAGCGAATATTTGGAAGGTTGTCCTCGAGAATCACCTTGCCTTGGAAGTCCAGCGGGAGGTTCAACAACTGACGGGCCGTCAACTTCAACTCGGAAACCCCAACCGTACGAATGTCGATCACACGGGAATCGAGAGAACGGCTCAGTTCCTCGAGGATGCCAATTGCGGTGTCCTGCAGGATCACATCACCGCTGAAGGCAGAACCAAGTTCACGGAGCTGGGCGCTGTTGAGGATGAGCTGGTCGATGGCAGGACTGGACACCACCGTGACGCGGCTGTCCTGGTCATCAAGGATGTCGGCGATCGCAGGCTCTTCGCCAGCCAAACCCTGGAGCTTGAATGGACCGGAGAGCAACTGATAGCCCAAGCGATCTTCCGCCGCCTGCAGCGACTTGAACTGGGAAGCACTGAGGGTGATCTGGGTGCCGTTGATCAGATCAAAGGCCTGGATGCGGGCATCCATGTTGGGACCGCCCTGGGCATTGGACGTGAGTTGGGTGAGGATATTGCCAACACTGTCTGAAACAACGATTGGATTGCTGGAGAAGCGGTTAGCGGGAAGGTTCGCTACCTGGGCGAGGGAAAGGCTGAGGCGATTGGTGTTGGTGGGTTCAAGGCGCAAGATTCGCGGATCAAGCACAGCACCAGGAACGATATCGATGAGACCAGCGATGTCTTGGGCGGTGTCGCGCAAGATGATCTGGGCTTGACTGCCATCGGCCTTCACCAACTGCACTGGGCCCAAGTTCTGGAACTGATCAGCTGAGAGCACAAGGCCTGAATCCTGAACCTGCAACCGGTACGAGGTGTTTTGCGGAGAGCCCAGCAACCGATTGATTCCTGCAGCCGATTCGACCACCGTGATCGAGCTCTGCAGCACGGCAGGCAAGTTTGCCAACTGGTTGGCATCCAGGATGATGGCTACCAAACCATTGGTTTGGGTATCGACGGCCCGCAGGGCCTGGACACGGGAATCGAGCGGGGAAGCCAACACGGACTTGATGGCAGCCAAGCTGTCTTCGAGGATCACCTTGCCGCCGAAGGCAGTGCCCAGACGTTCCAGTTCAGCGACGTTGAGCACAAGCTGATCGGTACCACTTACCGACAGACCTGTGACACGAGTGTCGACAAGCTGGGTTGGCACAAAATCCACCTGGTCGCTGGCGGTAGACAGCTGGATCTGACCGGCATAGAGACGGCTTCCAGCGATTCCTTCTGCTGCAAGCAGATTTGCAAAGGAGTCGGAACTGAGGTTGAGGCGGTCACCATTGGACACACTGATGGTGTGAACGGCGAGAGAAGGCAAACCGGCCGCCAGGTAAACACCGATGGCATCGGCGTCGTCGCGCAGCATTACTTCCAGGTTGCTTTCGAGGCTTTCGAGCTTCAGCAGCTGGGGCACCGACAGAATCAGTTCACCACTGCGGGATTCGATCCCCACCAGGCGACGATCCAGGGGATTGCTCAGAACCTCAGCCACATCTCCGGCCGAGTCGCGCAACACCAGACCTCCAACAATGTCGAGGTTGCCGGGCAACAGGGCCAGGGTTTCGGCATCCACGCTCAGTGGTTGGCCATCACTGCTGGCCAGGCTGCTGAATTCGCCTAAGTTGAACTCGCTGGAGCGCACCAGGTCTGCCAAACGGGCACTGGTGGTGGTCAAAGCAATCGTGCCAATCACCTCAGGCAGCAGAGCCAAGTCGGCGTCATTGCTGATGCTCAGCACACCGGGCTGGTTAGCGCTGCCCGTGGGCTCGATCGCCACCACCCGCTCATCTCGGGCAACGCGGAGTTGAGCGAGCAGGTTGCTGCTGCTATCGGTAAGGACAAACCGGCCCTCGGGCATCAGGCCACTAATCGACTGGTACTGCTCCACCGTGAGCTCGAGGGCTTCCGGCTGCAGGCCGGCGGAGGCAACCCGAACCGCATCAACGCGGGGATCCAAGTCAAAACTCTTGGTTGTCGAATCCCATCTGCTGAGAATCTCGGAGGCGCTATCGGCCACCACCAGGTTTTCAACAACCACTCCAGGCAGCAGAATCTCCAGTTCGCTGATGCTGAGGGTGAGGGCAGCATCCGCCGACTGGGTAGGAATCAGACGGCTGACCCGGGTTAGGGCGAGGGTATTGGCGGCTGCTCCTGACAGCAGGGAGCGGATTGCTGTGTTGGTGTCGGCAATGGTGAAGCGGTCGCTTGCGGGCACCGAGGGATCGGCCAGCAAGGTACGCAACTCGGCGACGGAGACCGTCTCGCGGTCAAGCTTGGTGACCTGGGCTGCCAGCTGGTTGAGGCGTTCAATGACCGAAACACCGCCAGGCTGGGTGTCGTTGCTGGAATCAACCGCAATGATCGACGCCTTAAGGGCATCGAGATCGGGGCGAATTTGGTCGTTGACCGAATTAAGGAGCGCCTGCAACTTGGCGTTCACCTGGGCAGCGGTGAGTTCAAGGCGTGAGTCGGAGGGCAGAAGGGTTGCCGCATTGAAGCTGGTTTGATCCAGATTGATCGTGCCTTCAAATAGCTTGATGCCCAATTCACCTTCAATTCCCTGTAGCTCGCTCAGCTGGCTGGCGGTGAGCAGTAGCCGCTGTCCTCCTGCACCATCGGGAAGCTCGAAGCCTTCGACACTGATGCTGACCACGCGGGGATCAATGAGCGCGGGGTTGCCATTGATGTATTCCCCGAGCTCTTGTTTGCCATCAATCAGTTCAATCGCACCACTGAATGCTGGATAGCTGCCAACCAGCTGCTCCAACTGGGCCACATTGAGCTGCAGCGGGGCATTATCGAGGCTGCGAAGCTGAACGGAGGTCGCGCCGGTTAGGGCGAGGGTATTGGCCGCTGCTCCTGACAGCAGCGAGCGGATTGCTGCGTTGGTGTCGGCAATGGTGAGGCGTGCACTTGTGCTGAGGCTTTCGAGCTTCAGCAGCTGGGGCACCGACAGAATCAGTTCACCACTGCGGGATTCGATCCCCACCAGGCGACGATCCAGGGGATTGCTCAGAACCTCAGCCACATCTCCGGCCGAGTCGCGCAACACCAGACCTCCAACAATGTCGAGGTTGCCGGGCAACAGGGCCAGGGTTTCGGCATCCACGCTCAGTGGTTGGCCATCACTGCTGGCCAGGCTGCTGAATTCGCCTAAGTTGAACTCGCTGGAGCGCACCAGGTCTGCCAAACGGGCACTGGTGGTGGTCAAAGCAATCGTGCCAATCACCTCAGGCAGCAGAGCCAAGTCGGCGTCATTGCTGATGCTCAGCACACCGGGCTGGTTAGCGCTGCCCGTGGGCTCGATCGCCACCACCCGCTCATCTCGGGCAACGCGGAGTTGAGCGAGCAGGTTGCTGCTGCTATCGGTAAGGACAAACCGGCCCTCGGGCATCAGGCCACTAATCGACTGGTACTGCTCCACCGTGAGCTCGAGGGCTTCCGGCTGCAGGCCGGCGGAGGCAACCCGAACCGCATCAACGCGGGGATCCAAGTCAAAACTCTTGGTTGTCGAATCCCATCTGCTGAGAATCTCGGAGGCGCTATCGGCCACCACCAGGTTTTCAACAACCACTCCAGGCAGCAGAATCTCCAGTTCGCTGATGCTGAGGGTGAGGGCAGCATCCGCCGACTGGGTAGGAATCAGACGGCTGACCCGGGTTAGGGCGAGGGTATTGGCGGCTGCTCCTGACAGCAGGGAGCGGATTGCTGTGTTGGTGTCGGCAATGGTGAAGCGGTCGCTTGCGGGCACCGAGGGATCGGCCAGCAAGGTACGCAACTCGGCGACGGAGACCGTCTCGCGGTCAAGCTTGGTGACCTGGGCTGCCAGCTGGTTGAGGCGTTCAATGACCGAAACACCGCCAGGCTGGGTGTCGTTGCTGGAATCAACCGCAATGATCGACGCCTTAAGGGCATCGAGATCGGGGCGAATTTGGTCGTTGACCGAATTAAGGAGCGCCTGCAACTTGGCGTTCACCTGGGCAGCGGTGAGTTCAAGGCGTGAGTCGGAGGGCAGAAGGGTTGCCGCATTGAAGCTGGTTTGATCCAGATTGATCGTGCCTTCAAATAGCTTGATGCCCAATTCACCTTCAATTCCCTGTAGCTCGCTCAGCTGGCTGGCGGTGAGCAGTAGCCGCTGTCCTCCTGCACCATCGGGAAGCTCGAAGCCTTCGACACTGATGCTGACCACGCGGGGATCAATGAGCGCGGGGTTGCCATTGATGTATTCCCCGAGCTCTTGTTTGCCATCAATCAGTTCAATCGCACCACTGAATGCTGGATAGCTGCCAACCAGCTGCTCCAACTGGGCCACGTTGAGCTGCAGCGGGGCATTATCAAGGCTACGCAGCTGGACGGTGGTGGAGCCAGCTGGAATATTCCAGATGCCATCAAACAGGGAGCGCAAGGCGTCGCCGTCATCGGCGATCACCAACTTGCCCTGGAAACCGGCCGGCAAACCCGAGGCGGCGAGGGCATTGATTTCAAGGGTGTCCCTTGGATCGAGGATGATTGAAACGCCAGTGGCGATCTCAACGCCGTTGTCGAGCAAGCGCTCGAGCTGGCCAATGCGCAAATTGAGAGCGCTTTCAGAATTGACCCCCGAACCGCTCACCTCGATGCGGCTGACCCTGTAATCAAGATCAGAGCGCAAACGACGCTCGATGTTTTCGTCGGTGTCGCGAAGCACCACATTGGCGTCGAGATAGCCGGGCAGGCCAGCGAGTCCGTTCACCGTGAGGGTGATCGTGTCGCCATCGAGGGAACCATCCCTATCAACATCAACAATGTTGCCGGAGCCATCCAACAACTGGAAGCTCTTGACGCTGGCGGGGATCGCATTGTCGAAGACCTTCTCGAGGTTTGCGTTGGTATCAACAACAACGACGACGCCTTCAATACGGGCATCCAACTTATCAAGGAGAGAAGCATTCAGTTTCACCTCACCGCCATCACTAATACGGAAGCTAACGTTGGCCTCCAGATTGGAAAAATCAGTACCATAAGTTTCAAACAACTCCTGCAACTCTTCAGCGGTACCGGTGACTACAATCTCAATCGAGGAGAGGCCGAGGGCCTTGCTCAGGCTTGTGAGATTGCTGGTACCCCTGAGGGCTTGGAACTGGCTATAGCTCAGGTCAAGAGGACTTCCATCGGCAGTGATGAATCCAGCCAACGCATTGAAGCTCGAACCCGTTGTGAGGCTGGATCCATTGAGCGCGGTGGCGATGAAGCCGCGAAGATTTTCGCCGGTATCAACGAGGGTAAACAGGGGCAACTGCACCTGCCATCCAGCAGAGAAAACACTATTGAACTGGTCGACGTTGAGGGATACAGAACCAGCTGTACCACTGATACTTCCAACCAAGCTCAACTGCGATGGATTGAGAGCATTGGGGCCAGTAAATAGATCCTGGAGACCAGTGGGGGTGGATTCTGAAACATTGAGCTTGAGTACTTTGCCAGACTGAAGACTTTGGTTTAACCGAAGGATGGATTCCTTTACAGCAGACCATTTGGCAGGGTCAAAATTGACCTGAATCTCGACCAACTTAACCTGATCAATCAGATTAACACCAACCGATTTACCCGGCAGTGCTGTACTAAGGCGATCCGCTTCATTGACAGTAGTGGTGGAAATATTATCATTCTGGGTAATACCGAGAGTGCGCAAATTCCCGAGATCACCAGCGATGGTGATTGACGCATTCTCAAAAACGGCAGGGGTGCTTCCCTGGGCGGGGCTCACAAGACGCACGACCTGGGTGATGCCCGCCTGGTTATCCAGATTGGTACTCAAGGAAGCCTGATCAAGGGCAGCAAATGTCTCCGCACTAAGCACCAGCGGGGAGGCATCTGTAATCACGATCCGATTAATCGAATCCAAGCGACTTGCCCCCGCTACCCTTCGCTCAAGACGGGCCTCCTCGAGCACCAGGGTGAGCTCGGCGGAGGTGCCTTTCAGGGCAAGAATGGAAGAGTTGGGCGCGACAGCGCCTTCTTGAGGTAACGACCGGAACTGGCTGACGGTTAGCTCTACGTCACCGGCGAAGGCAGATTTGCCAATGTCATTGGTGCTGGAGTCCCCAGTAGGTACCCAGTCGCCAGCGCGTTGGTTCGCGGAAAACAGACCATCCAGGAACGCTGGGGTGAGCGTGATGGTGTTAAGGACGGGGGAAGCAGAACTTCGAGCAACCGCCTGGGTGGTATCACCGCCCACGACCACGTTGGCGGTGAGGGGTGCCGTGGCAACAGCCTGGGTGGTATCAGAGCCCACGACCACGTTGGCTGTGCGGGTTACAGCCGCAACAGCCTGGGTGGCGTCTCTCCCGTTGCTGGCGTTTGAGGCTGAAGCAGTTGCCGTGAAACCCGTGCCAGCAGTCTTGGCGGTAAGACTCACCACAGAGCCCGAACTGGTGGCCGTGATCGCGCTGGTGACGGCAAAGGCGGCACCATTAATCGCAGTGGTCAATTGGCTAGCCACTGCGCTGAGGGCGGTACCGCTGGCTGGCACCGTCACCGATACGGTCGTGCCGTTCACCACGGCAGAAAGCACATCCCCCGCTTCATAGGTGCCGCTCAGGGTGAGCGTATCTACCTGATTGATCGCCGCGCGATTGGTAGCACTCGCCGAAGCCGTGAAACCAGTAGGAGTTCCAGCAGTCTTGGCGGTAAGACTCACCACAGAGCCCGAACTGGTGGCCGTGACCGCGCTGGTGACGGCAGGAAGGGCGCCGTTAATGGCCGTGGTCAATTGGCTAGCCACTGCGCTGAGGGCGGTGCCTCCGGTTGGCACCGTCACCGACACGGGCGTATTGTTTACCACCGCTGTCAGCACATCGCCCACCTCATAGGTGCCGCTTAAGGTGAGGGTGTTCACCTGGTTGACTGCCGGACGGTTGGTGGTGCTTGCCGTTGCCGTGAAAGCTGTTCCAGCCCTCTTGGCGGTAAGACTGACAACAGCACCAGCACTGGTGGCTGCCACCACGTTGGTGACCGCAAGGGCGGCACCATTAATCGCAGTGGTCAATTGGCTAGCCACTGCGCTGAGTGCGGTGCCTCCGGTTGGCACCGTCACCGACACGGGCGTACCGTTTACCACCGCTGTCAGCACATCTCCCACCTCATAGGTGCCGCTCAGAGTGAGCCTTTCCACCTGGAATGAGGCACCCCTTGCAGTAAGCAAGTTGTCCGGCGATTCCGTGGTGCCAGGTACAAAAGAAGAACTCAACAGCGGCTTCAACAATGTGCTGAGGCCCTGAACTTTGGATTCCGAAGAAGGGGATCCGCCAACAATGAAGTTGGCCGGATCAGTCACCTGAAATGGCAATGAGGGCGTCTGAACCTTGGCCTCGGCGAGGGAAGCAAACTCCGAAGCAGACACGTTCACCCGAACGCTGCCACCAAAATCGGAAAAAAGTCCAGCTTTGGAAAAGCCTCCCGCAACTGAAAGGGAAGGCTTACTCGCCAGACTGACGGTAGGATTGAAATACAGATCAGAGGCCGTGCCGTTGTAGAGGGGAGAAGCGGCAAGCTCTTTCGCCGCACCTTCACCCGTTGCGAGGAGTTCCGCCGAAAGGGACGCAGCATTAGCCTGGCTTATAGTTGCTCCCTGGGCGAGGGATGCAGCATTAAGAACGACTGTGCTACTGAAGCTGTCAAGACCAGGGTCCTGAACGAAGGTAAAACCGGCTTTGCCCAGCGCTCCATAGCCAGCAGAGCTAAGGGACACTGGGTTTTCGCCACCGGCGAAGGCGAAGGCCAGGCTAGGAGCGACCGATTGGCTCAACTGACCAGCTGGAGCCGACCTCAGATTGGCCGCTGTGCTGACGGCAGCGATGCCACTTGAACTACTAAAACCTGATGGCGTGTCTACGACAAGAACCCTGTCGATGCCCCGGGCTGTAATGACCTGCTGCAGGTTCTGGAGCTGGAGACCAGCAAGAGTTACAACCAGAGTTGAGTAAGACAGGGCCATTCGGGGCTATTGGTTGGCAGTTGCGGCACTTTAGAGCCATAAGCGCTGCAAACCCTGGTAAAACTTGAAACTCCTACTCAGTTAGGGAAGCGGCCCCGCGCGATAGCCAAATCAATCACTGTCACAACCCCAACTTCTACAATCAACTTAGAATTCGATTGGCGCCTTGCCCCCCGCAGTGGAACCGGACCCCAAGGCTGATGATCCATCCCTACCCCAATGGCCAGATCTGGCCCTGACGGAACTGCGCCAACAGCGGGACGCTCTCCGGGCTGAAATCAGCGCCCTGGAGGGCCGCAGGGCCCTGATTCAAAAAGAGATTCAATCCACCTTCACCGGCCAGGCGGATGGGGTGGCCCGCAGGATGAAGGGATTCCAGGACTACCTGGTGGGCGCCCTGCAGGATCTGGCCGTAGCCGCCGAACACGTGGACCTGGTACCGCAACAGGTGCTGGTCCAACCCTCCCCCCTCGACGCCGCAGCAGCAGCAACGGCTGGCAGGCCAACCAACGCGGAAGCCACAAGCGCCCCCCCTATCCCAGGGGCTGCGGAGCTGTTCAGCCAGGACGAAGCCCTGATTCGGGAAAGGCTGGCCTCCTTTGGCGGCCAGCCCGACTTCTATGCCGATGCCTGGAAACTCAGGCGCACCTTGGACGCCCCTGGAGCCACCTGCCTCGACGACTGGTTTCTTGGCCAGGGGGGCCGGGGCGCCCAGCCCAGCACGGGCAGTCGCAGCCGCAATGCCCTGGTGGCCTCAGCAGCGATCGCCATCCTGGGGGAGCTGTACGGCGATCGCTTCCAAACCCTGGTGCTGGCCGGCCAACCGGAACGGCTTGGGGAATGGCGCCGCGGGCTTCAAGACTGCCTGGGCCTCGCCCGCGAAGACTTCGGCCCCACCAGCGGGATCGTGCTGTTTGAGCGGGCCGATGCCCTGATCGAGCGGGCCGATCGGATCGAGGAGCGGGGCGAGCTGCCCTTCATCGTGATCGACGCCGCCGAGCAGGTGGTGGATATTCCTGTCTTGCAATTCCCCCTCTGGCTGGCCTTTGCCGCCGGACCTGGCGAAATCAGCACCGAAGAAGAGTTCTACTAACCAGCCCCATGACCCCTCTGATTGCCATCCCCGTGCTTGTGGCGGGCTACCTACTCGGCTCCATCCCCAGCGGCTATCTCGCGGGCCGCTGGCTCAAGGGGATCGATATCCGTCAGGAAGGTTCGGGCTCCACCGGCGCCACCAACGTGCTGCGGGTGGTGGGCAAGGGCCCTGCGCTCGCAGTCTTTGTGGTGGATGTGCTCAAGGGCGCCCTGGCAGTGCTGCTGGCCAAGGCGGTGCTGGAGCCCCTGGGCCAGCCCCTCAGCCCCGCTGGCTGGCAAATCGATGGCTGGATCGTGCTGACGGGCCTGGCTGGATTGGCTGGTCACATTTGGCCCATCTGGCTGGGCTGGAAAGGCGGCAAGGCCGTGGCCACTGGCCTAGGAATGCTGCTGGGGGTGTCTTGGCCGGTGGGACTGGCCTGTTTCGGCATCTTTCTGGCGGTGCTCACCTTCAGCCGGATTGTGTCGCTATCGAGCGTGGTGGCGGCCCTAAGCCTGCCCCTGCTGATGGTGGGCTCCTTCGGCAGCGGCGGGATTCGCCCCGCCTACCTGCTGATGGCGGTACTCACCACCGTGCTGGTGGTGTGGAGGCACCGCAGCAACATCGAACGGCTTTGGGCTGGCACGGAACCCAGGCTGGGCAGCAAGAAACCGGGCCCAGGAGACGGCTAACGGGTTCGCCAAAGGGCAGGTTTGGGCCCTAGCCCAACTCTTGGCTGCGTTGGGCGGCGGCCACCACCGCCTCGAGCAAGGCCGATCGCACCCCAGCCTTTTCAAGCATCCTCAGCCCGGCCATGGTGGTGCCCCCGGGGCTGCTCACCATGTCTTTGAGCTGGCCGGGATGGAGCTCTTGCCCATCCAAAAGGGCTGCCGTTCCGGCCAAGGTGCGGTGGGCCAACCGATGGGCCAGGCTGCGGGGCAGCCCGGCCGCCACGGCCCCATCCGCCATGCCCTCGGCCACCAAGGCCACAAAGGCGGGCCCCGATGAGGTGAGGGCCAAAAAGGCATCGAGCTGGGCTTCCGGCAGCTCATGCACCTCGCCCACCAGGCCAAACAACGCCTCCACCCAGGCCCGTTGGGCACTAGAGACCCCGGGGCCAAAGGCCAACGCCGTGAGGCCCGCCCGCACCAAGGACGGGGTATTGGGCACGGCACGCACGCAGTGCCAGGCGGGGAAGAGGCGTTGCAACCGCTCCAACTTGACCCCTGCCAACACGGAGATCAACAGCCCCTGCTGGCCAGCGCTGGCGGCCAGGGCCACCTGATCGAGCTGTTGGGGCTTGACCGCAAGCAACACCACCGGGGCTGCCCAGGCTTCCGCGGGATCGGTGCCCACGGCCAGGCCATGGGCCTGGGCCAGCCGGGATGCCGACGCCCCACTGGCCACGACGGCGCGCACACCGGCGCCCTCGACCAGGCCGGCCTCAAGCAGGGGAAACAGCAAAGCCTGGGCCATGCGGCCCAGGCCAACCACGCCCAGGGAGGGGGTGTTGTTCAAGGCGGTGCTCAGATTGCGGTGTCCTGGCGGCCCCAAGCGGGACTCGGCGCTGCCTCAACGGGCTCGCTCACCTCACGGTTGACAATCGTGGGGGAGGAGGCTTCATCGTTGGAGGCCGTGGTGACGGTCACGCAGCTAGGGGCAAACAGGAAGATGCTTTCGCCCACGCGCTCTTGATGGCCATCGATGGCGAAGGTACCGCCGGCCACAAAATCCACGGCCCGCTGGGCCTGATCCGGCTCCATCATCGTGAGGTTGAGGATCACGGTTTTGCGGTCCCGCAGGGCCTGAATGGCCCGCGGCATCTCATCGAAGCTGCGTGGCTCCATCAAAGTGACCTCGGACGAAGCGGCCGAAAGCCCAGGCATGCCAATCACATTGGTGCCAGCAAACGGATCTTCCGTGTTGAAGCTGGACGTCAAGGCCAGAGCATTGGAGCGACTGGTGGGAGCGGGCTCATCGAACTCGCCACCGTCGTAATCAAGCTCATCGTCATAGTCGCCATCGAGGTAGTCATCTCCAGAGACAACGGCACGCAGGCGAGAAAACAACGACACAGAGAAAACCTCAGGGGATCCTTATCCACCTAAATAACGTCTTCGATCAATGAAGGCAAGGGTTCCAGCAGCAAATTCGTTGTGATTAGCCAGGCAATGTGGCCCGCTGACCAAACACTCCGCTGCCAATCCGCACCCAAGTGCTGCCGGCAGCCACCGCTTCAGGCCAATCGCCACTCATGCCCATGGAACGCTCAGGCAAGCCCAAGTGGTCGGCCAGCCGGCTGCAGTCGCCAAACAAGGCAAGCCGTTCCTGGGCGTTGCATCCCATCGGCGCAATCGTCATCAAGCCCACGGGCTGCAGGGGCTGCAGGGCGCCCAGCTCGGGCCATTGCTGGCGCAGAAGCTCCGGATCAAAGCCGGTTTTGTTTGGGTCCGGGCGGCATTTCACCTGAAACAACACCCGGGGGGCCAGCCCCTCTTCGGAGGCGATGCGGGCCAGCCGCTGGGCCAGCTCCAGGCTGTCGAGCGAGTGGATCGTGCCGAAATGGCGCACCACCTGGCGGGCCTTATTGGCCTGCAGGCGCCCGATGAAATGCCAATCCAAGGGCGGCAGATCGGCCAGTTCCGCCTGCTTGGCGATGGCCTCCTGCACCCGGCTTTCGCCAAAGCTGCGCTGGCCCAAGGCCGCCGCCTCGCGGATCAAGGCCGCGGGATGGCCCTTGCTCACCGCCAATAGGCGGGCGCCCTGGGGAAGGGCACGGCCCAGGGCCTCCAACCGTTGGCCAAGCGACAGGGTTTCGCCCGGCCCGGGATGGTTCAAATGAAGGTTTGATCAAACAATTGGCGCCAGTAGCCATGGGCCTGGGCCCCTTCCCGCCGGGCCCGGGCCAGATTCTGCTCGGCGAAATGGCGGGCATCCATCAGGGGCACCACCTCAAAACTGGCTCCCTTCGCCTGGAGGGTGACCACAAAAAAGATGCGCTGGGCATAGAGCGTGGCGAACAAATCCCGGTCCTCAGCGACCTGGGCGACCCGGTAAAGCATCCCAAACGTGGGATGGTTGAGGTATCGCTCTGTGCTCACTCCGTCTGTAGCGCTTGCGCCATTAAAGGGCACCGGCTTTCCAGCGCAGCAGTAGCAGCAGCACCAAGCCGCCAAAGCCGAAGGCGTTGGTCAGCAAGGCTGCCGGAGCCATTTGGTGCAACTGATCCGCCGGAACCCAATAGCCCCCGCGGGCCATCAAGGCTTCGGCCCCCTGCTCTGAGCGCAACAACACGTTGGCCAGGAGCCGCTCCCCCAGGGCCAACACCAGGCCCAGGCAGCCACGCCAGCCCAGGCTCTTGAAATTCACAGCGCGGGTGGCAACCGAACGCAAAAGGTTTTGCAGCTCTTCTTGCACCAAGGGCAAAAAGCGCAGGGCCAACAGCAAGGTGAAGCCCAAGCGCTCCACGGGCCAGCCCAGCCTGACCAGGGGTTGGAGCAGCCAACTGATCGCCCACACGAGCTCTTCAGGCGGGGTGGTGAGCAGCAACAGGTTGGCGCTATGCACCAGGGTGAACAGCAAGGTGGCGCCATTGAGGCCGAGCTCGGCCGAGCGCCGGCTCACCGAAATTGGGCCCCAACGGGCCAGTTCCCAGGCTTCCCCGGCCCGCTGGGGCGGCGCACTCTGGGGGGCACCCGGGGCCAGCCGCACTTCGCTGGGCGGGCGTTGCAGGGGCGCCGCCGGCACCGAGCCCTCGGGCAACACCGCCGAAAGCAAACCCACCAGCAGAGCCAACACAAACAGGGCCGGCAGGCTGCGGCGCCAGAGCCGCCAGGGCAAGCCACTGGCCGCGGTGATCAGCAGCAACAGCCCCACCAGGGAAAGGCGCCAGATTGGTCCAGCCAGGATGGGGGTGATTAATAAGGCCAGGGTCCAGGCGAGCTTGAGCCGGGGATCGAGCTGCCGCAGCCAGCTACCGCGCCCCCCCTGCTCCTCGGCCACGAATTGGCCGATCGGCAACTGGCGCAGCCAATCCATCAGTGGCGAGCTTGCTGGCGGGCCAACTCCTTCTCGGCATCCCGCTGCTGCTTCCCGCGCCAAAACAGCTTGATCGGGGTGCCCTCAAAGCCCAGACCTTCGCGAATCTGGCGTTCCACGTAGCGGCGATAGGTGTCGCCGAAGAGCTTGGGCTCGTTGACAAACAGGGTGAAGCTCGGGGGCCGCACGGCCACCTGGGTGCCGTAGTAGATGCGGCCCTGGCGACCACCGCGGCTGGTAGGAGGCGAGCGCCAACTCACGGCCTCCTGGAGAACTTCATTCACCACCGAGGTGGACACCCGGCGGCGGTGCTGCTCCACGGCCAGCAGGGCCAAGGGGAAAATGGCCTGGACCCGCTGGCCATTGAGGGCCGAGGTGAACAACATCGGCGCCCAATCGAGGAAATAGAGCTTGGCGCGCAGCTCCCTTTCCATGGCCGGCATGGTGTGGCTGTCTTTCTCAATGGCATCCCATTTGTTCACCACCACCACGCAGGCGCGGCCGTCCTCTTCGATGCGGCCGGCCAGGCGCTGATCCTGTTCGGTGACGCCATCGAGGGCATCGATCACCAGCACGCAGATATCGGAGCGCTCGATGGCCTTGAAACTGCGGTTAATGCCGAAGTACTCGGGGCCGTAATTCACCGAACGGCGGCGGCGAATGCCTGCCGTATCCAGCAATTTCCAGGTTTTGTCTTCCCGCTCAATCGTGGTGTCGATGGTGTCGCGGGTGGTGCCCCGGATCGGGCTCACGATCGCCCGGTTCTCACCGCAAACCGCATTCAGCAGGCTGGATTTACCCACATTGGGCCGGCCAATAATCGCTAGCTGGATGGGCTCCTCCTGGCCTTCGATCAGCTCGGTGGCAGGCAAAAAGCTGATCACCTTGTCGAGCAGATCGCCGGTACCGGCACCGTGGATCGCTGAGATGGGATAGGGCTCGCCCAGGCCCAGGGTCCAAAAATCGGCCGCCATGGCCAGGCCCGCATCCGGCGACTCGCACTTGTTCACCGCCAGCAAGGTGGGCACCCCTTGGCCCCGCAGCCACTCGGCGATCGATTGATCCGCCCCGGTCAGACCCTGTTGACCATCGACGATCACCAGGGCCACGGAGGCTTCCGCCAAGGCGAGGTTGGCCTGCTCGCGAATTTCGGGCAGGAATTCACTGTCGTCGTCGAACACCAAACCGCCCGTATCCACCACCTTGAAGGTGCGGTCGCCCCAGTACCCCTCCTGGTAAGTGCGGTCCCGGGTGACCCCCGGTTGGTCGTGAACAATGGCTTCCCGGCTTCGGCAAAGCCTGTTCACCAGGGTGGATTTGCCCACGTTGGGCCGGCCAATGATGGCCACTACTGGAAGCGCCAAAACGGCTTATCCCTGTCTACTGGTCTTGACTCGACCCTACAGAGCGACGGTGCCCGCCTCCAAACCCCTAGCTCATCCCACGGGTAAATCGCCGGGGTGGCCGGCGACCGGATCGGCGGGGGCATCCCTTAAGGCCGGCAGGGGCCCTGTTTCTGCCAAAGGCTCGCCCCGCTCGGCCAGGTGGGCCAGCAACCAATTCACGGCGGTGGCCCGGCGGGTGCGCCTGGGGTAGAGCTCACCAATGGTGTAGCCGGCAAAGCCCAGTTGCTGCTTGAGCAATTGCTTGTGCTCTTTGGCAATCGAGCGGGTGAGGCGCACGCTTGCGGGTCGCTCGGCAATGAACTGGGGCTCCACAGGGAACGACTCCAGCCAATCGGCGCTTGCCCCGGGGCCGGCGCTCCAAACGCCGGAGCCATCGAGGGCGTAGCCCAGGCGCGGCCAGATCAATTCACACACGAAGCGATCGCTGGTGCGGTCGGCCAATACCGCCTCCAGCAGGGCCCGGCTCAGGGGGAAAGCCTCGGCCGTGGTGGCGGCTGGCACAGGGGGGCAAGGCAGCGAGCCCTGAGAATGGATCCACGATGGTCCTCTTTTCAAGTCCACTCCAGCTGGCCGGCAATGGCACGCCCCGCGAGCTGGGCTGCCGGGTGCTCCAGTCCCCGCTAGCGGGGGTGAGCGATCGGATTTTTCGCGGCCTGGTGCGCCGCTGGGCCCCCGACGCCCTGCTGTTCACCGAAATGGTGAATGCCACGGGGCTGGAGCTGGGCCACGGGCGCCAAAAGGTGGAAGAGCTCAGCGAGGAGCCGGGGCCCGTGGGGGTGCAGCTGTTTGATGTGCGGCCGGCTGCCATGGCGGAAGCCGCCCGGCGGGCCGAGGCCGAGGGCGCCTTTTTGATCGACATCAACATGGGCTGCCCGGTGAAAAAGATCGCCAAAAAAGGCGGCGGCAGTGGCCTGATCCGCGATCCCGAGCTGGCCACCCGGATCGTGGCGGCGATCGCCGCGGCCGTGCGGATCCCGGTCACGGCCAAAACCCGGCTGGGGTGGTGCGGCAGCAGCGCCGATCCCGTGGGCTTTGCCACCCAGCTGCAAAACGCTGGCGCCCAACTGCTCACCCTGCATGGCCGCACCCGGGAGCAGGGCTTCAAGGGCCAGGCCGATTGGGCGGCGATTGCCCAGGTGAAAGCGGCCCTCACCATCCCGGTGATCGCCAATGGCGACATCCACACCGGCGCCGACGCCCTGCGCTGCCTCGCCCTCACCGGTGCCGATGGGGTGATGGTGGGGCGGGCCACCATGGGAGCCCCCTGGATCGTGGGCCAAATCGATGCGGTCCTCACCGGGCGCCACGAACCCCCCACCCCGGGCCCCGACAAGCGGCTCCTGCTCGCCGCCGAGCATCTCCAGGCCCTGGTGACCGCCAAGGGGGAACACGGTCTGCTGATCGCCCGCAAACACATGGGCTGGACCTGCCAGGGCTTTGCCGGCGCCGCCCCCCTGCGCCAGGCCCTGATGCGGGCGCCCACCTCGGCTGAGGCCCTGGCCCTGCTTGATCAGGCCCTAGGGATCCAAGCCCTACGGCAAGACCTTGGGCCAACCCTGGCGGATCAATAGGAGGGAGAAGTAGGGCTGCTCGTCGGCCGGCATGGCAGCGGCGCTCGCCAAGAGCTGGTCGGGCCAGCCCACCCGCTGGGCAAACAGCGACCCCTCCAGCAAACCGCGGGCGCCCAGGGCCTGGCGCACCCAACTCCACCGGTGGCCGAGTTTGAGCATGGCCAGGACCCACTGGGAGGCCGCCGCCTGCTCCAGCAGGGCTTCCAGCTCCGCCAGGGTGTCGGGGGTGGGGCGAATCAGTAGGCCCTCCTGCTGCAAGGCCAGGGGCCAGGGCATCGCCAAACTCGAAGCCGCCGCGACCGCCGCGGCCACCGAGGTGATCCCAGGGATCACCGTCACCGGGCAGGCCGGATGGCGCTCCGCCATGGCCAACAAGACATAGGAGGCGCTGGCAAAGAGGGAGGCATCCCCTTCGCAGAGCAGCACCACCGCCAAACCCTCGGCCACGGCCGCCGCCAGCTGGTCGGCCCCGTCATGCCACGCATCGATGCGGGGCTGGGCATCGGCCACCATCGGAAACAGCAGGGGTAGCCGCCTCTGGTGGCTTTCGATCCATGGCGCCGCAATCGTGGCTGCCATGCCAACGGCCCCCTCCCGGGCCACCGGGTAGGCCACCAAATCGGCCGCCCCAATCGCCCGCACCGCTGCCAAGGTCAGCAGGTTGGGGTCGCCCGGGCCGACGCCCACCAGGGTGAGGCCGGATGGCCGGATGAAGGGATCAGTCAACGGCTGGCTGCGGCCATCGGCTCTTTCTAAGGCCGCAGGCCATTTTCTAGGGTTGGCCGCAGCAGGGAATGCCCCATGAGCCTTCTGGCCGTCTACACCCATGCCAGCTCGCCTGGGGTTTCAGCGCCCCTGCCCGAGCTGATTACCAGCGACGCCTCCCTGATTGCCAACGAGCTCGCCCCCCGGGGCGTGAGGTTTCAACGCTGGGAGGCCTCTGCCCAGCTGCCCCCTGGCGCCGACCAAACCCAGATCCTGAGTGCCTACGCCACGGATGTGGCCCGGGTGCAACAGCACGGTGCCTACCCAACGGTGGACGCGATCCGCCTCGAACCCAGCCACCCGGATCGGGCCGTCCTGCGCCAGAAGTTTTTGGCTGAGCACACCCACAGCGAAGACGAGGTCCGCTTCTTTGTGGAGGGCCGGGGCCTGTTTTGCCTCCACATCGGCGAGGAGGTGCTGCAACTGGTCTGTGAGAAAAACGACTGGATCTCCGTGCCCGCAGGCACCAAGCACTGGTTCGACATGGGTCCCAATCCAGCGTTTTGTGCCCTGCGCTTTTTCAACAATGCCGATGGCTGGGTGGCCACCTTCACCGGCGATCCCATTGCCAGCCTCTATCCCCTGCTCGACGAATTGATGGACGGCAGATAGGCCATAGACGGCAGATCGTCTCAGCGGTTTTGAACCCCAAAGGAGTGGAATCGCACCTCCTGCGGGCCTGCCAGCACCCCCTGCAGCGCCGCCACTTCAGCCGCCGCCAGCGCCTGCAACCGGGCAACGGTGGCTTCCCGGCCAAAGCCCTTTTCCGCCAACATCCAATACAGGCCGAAGTGGCGGGCCTCACTGACCACCAGCTCTCCATAGAGGCCCCGAAGCTCCGGATCCGGGCTGTGCTCGGCCAACAGGGCCATGCGCTCATGGCTGCGGGCCTCAATCAAGCCAGCCACCAGGAAGGAATCGAGCCTGCGCTGGGGTTCATCGCGGCGCACCTGCTTGGCCAAGCTGGCCCCATAGGGCGGCGCCGCAAGGGGCCTGAGGGCCTGGCCCCTGGCCTGAAGCACCTGCAGCACCTGTTCAAAATGCTCTAGCTCCTCCCTCGCCAGGGGGCTCAAGGCACCGGCGAGCTCTTCGTCGCTCTGGTAGCGAAACATCAACTGCAGGGCCACCCCGGCGGCCTTGCGCTCGCAATGGGCGTGGTCGATCAAGACCAGATCTGGCTCGGCAATGGCCTGATCAAGCCAAGCACCGCTACTGGGGGCGGCCAGCCACTTCACCCGGGCGGTACCCGCAGCAGCCGGCTCTGAAGCAACAGAATTTTCCGTGACAGCAGCCATGGTCAAACCCCGCGCAGGTGGCTTACCAGGCCGTCTAGGGCTAGCCGGTAGCTGGTGGGGCCAAATCCACAGATAACCCCCACGGCCCGATCGGCCAGATAGGAGTGGTGGCGAAACGGCTCGCGGGCATGGGTGTTGCTGAGATGCACCTCCACAAAAGGAATGGCCACCGCCAGCAGGGCATCGCGCAGGGCCACCGAGGTGTGGGTGAAGGCTCCGGCATTGATCACGATGCCCGCCACCTGGTCCTTGGCCTGGTGGATCCGGTCCACCAGGGCCCCCTCATGGTTGCTCTGGTAACAACTGATCGAGGCCCCCAGGGCCGAGGCGTGCTGGGTCAGATCAGCGTTGATCTGGTCGAGGGTGGCACTGCCGTAGAGCCCGGGTTCGCGGGTGCCCAACAGGTTGAGGTTTGGGCCGTGGAGGGCGAGCAACAGCATGGGATTCGGGGTGGGGCCGGCTGGTAAGTTCTTCCGGTGTGGTTCGGGTCGGTGCCCGAGTGGTTAATGGGGGCGGACTGTAAATCCGCTGGCTCTGCCTACGTTGGTTCAAATCCAACCCGGCCCACCTTCCACATGCCCTTGTAGCTCAGTGGTAGAGCACTCCCTTGGTAAGGGAGAGGTCACGAGTTCAAATCTCGTCAAGGGCTTTATTCACGGTGGGGTTGGCACCCTCCACCGTCAACCCCAAGGGGGGCTGGATTCTTCCACCAACAACGATTCCGCTGCATGGCATTAGCGCTTTCGATCGAAGCGATGCGTGAGCCGATTGACCGGGGGGTGAGCCGGCCCTTGGCCTGGCGCCTCAAGCAGCTCGACCGGCTCGCCGGCCTGCTCAGCAGCCACGAAGCCGAGGTGCTCGAGGCCCTCGCCACCGATCTCGGTAAAGCGCCCCTGGAGGCCACCTTCGAGCTGGTGGCCATCCGCCAGGAGCTCGCCCACACCCGCCGCCAGCTGCGCCGCTGGATGGCCCCCCAAGCGGTAGGCATTGACCTGGCCCTCAAACCTGCCCGAGCCTTCCTGCAGGCCGAACCCCTGGGCTGCGTGCTGATCATTGGTCCCTGGAACTACCCCTTCCAGCTGACGCTCCTACCCCTGGTGAGCGCCTTGGCCGCCGGCAATACGGCCGTGCTGAAACCCTCGGAGCACGCCCCCCAAACGGCAGATCTCCTGGCGCGCCTACTGCCCTTGGCCTTCCCCCCGGAGGTGGTGCAAGTGGTGATCGGCGATGGGGCGGTGGCCGCCCAGCTGCTCGAGCAGCGTTTTGATCACATCTTTTTTACCGGCGGCAGCCGGGTGGGGCGGCTGGTGATGGCCGCTGCCGCCAAACACCTCACCCCCGTAACCCTGGAACTGGGAGGCAAAAGCCCGGCGATCGTGCTGGACGACGCCAATCTCGCCGTCACCGCCAGGCGGCTGGTGTGGGGCAAGGGCCTCAATGCGGGCCAAACCTGTGTGGCCCCGGATCACGTCTTGGTGGTACCCGAGCTGCGGGCCCCCTTGATCGAGGCCATGGCCGCTGAGATCACCAGCTTTTACGGCGACGATCCGCTCACCAGCCCCGATTTGGGGGCCATCGTGAACCAGGCCCAATTCGATCGCCTTGAGGGGCTCCTGGCCGGAGCCCAAGCCCGGGGCCAAGTGCTGGCAGGAGGTCGCAGCGATCGGGCCACGCTCCGCATCGAACCCACCCTGGTTTCGCTGGACGCGGTGGCGCTGGAGGGGGCCGACGATCCCCTGATGCAAGACGAAATCTTTGGGCCAATTCTGCCGGTGCTCACCATCGCCGGGCTCGAAGCGGGCCTCCAGCAGGTGCGCAGCCGGCCCAAGCCCCTCGCCCTTTACCTCTTCAGCAACGACAAAGCCGCCCAGCGGCGCACCCTCCAAACCACAAGCTCAGGCAGCGTTTGCTTCAACGATGTGGTGATGCAGGCCGGAGCTAGCGCCTTGCCCTTTGGGGGCGTGGGCGAAAGCGGCCTCGGCAGCTACCACGGCCAGGCCGGCTTCCTCACCTTTTCCCACCAACGCAGCGTGCTTGAGCGTCCCTTCTGGCTGGATCTGCCCTTCCGCTACCCCCCCTACAAAGGCAAACTCGGCCTGGTCAAATGGCTGTTGGGGTGACGTGATCAGAACCTTTGATGCCCAGGGGGACTGGATCCGCCCCAGAAGGCCCTCTAACGTTCGACGATCGCGTTGTCCGCTCCATTGATAGTGCCTATCCGTCGTTCGTTTGCTGCTCTGGCCCTAGCGATGGTGTTACCACTGCCAGGCCTATGGCTCCTGGCCGCCATGGCCAATGTGGTGGTCAAACCCGGAGAAACCCTCTCTGAAATTGCCGATCGCAATGGCGTCAGCCTGAAACGGCTCATGCAAGCCAACGGTCTCACCGACCCCAGCAAGCTGGCGATTGGCCAGACCTTGGTGATTCCAGGCGGCCGGCAAGGGAGTGGGGGCTGGAGCTCATCGAGCGCCAATCGGGGGAGTTCCCGGGGCGGCACCATCACCGTTCGGGACGGCGACACCCTCTCAGGGATTGCCGACCGGGCTGGCATCAGCGTGAACCGCCTCATGCGCCTCAATGGCATCAGCGATCCCGACAAGCTCACCGTCGGCCAATCGTTGGTGGTTAGCGGCAGCGGTGGCAGCGGCTACTCCAGCCAGGCGGCACCTGCAAAACCCCTGCCCACGGCCCCCTACACGGTCAAGAAGGGCGAAACGGTGTCCGAATTGGCTGAGCGGTTTGGCACCACCACCAACCGACTCCTGCAGCTGAACAACATCAGCGATCCAAAGTTGTTGGTAGCAGGTAAGCGCATCGCCATCCCGGGCCGCCCCTCCACCGCCCCGGCCAGCAGCCCCATCAGTTCAAGCGGCACAGCAGGCGCCAGTAAAACCAACGAGCACGTGGTGCAGTCGGGGGAGAGTTTGTCCCACATCGCCGATCGCCACAACACCTCGGTGGATCGGCTGGCAGCGCTCAACAAGCTCGCCGACCCCGATTTTGTGGTTGCCGGAACCCGGATCAAGCTGCAGGCACCACCAGCGCCGAAACCCGCCCCCAAACAGGCGGCGAAACCCGCTCCCAAACCCAAGCCCCAGCCCAAACCAGCCGTCCAAACCGCGGCCAAGCCCAAGCCCGCGGCCACCGTTCGAGTCGCTGCCAAGCCGGTTGCTGAAACCAAGCCAGTGGTCGAGACCAAACCAGTGGCAGCGAGCCAACCGGCCGCCAAGCCGGTCGCAACCACCCCCAGCCCCACAACGCAAATAGCAAAAACCCAAGCCCAACCAGCCCAAACAACGCCAGCACAAACCACACCAGCCCAAACCACAACCGTGGCGAGCCGTCCCCGGCCAGCCACAACCAGCCGCACCACCACCAAGCTGGCTAGTTCCGATTGGCGCAACTACGGCCCGCTTCAGGTGGACTGGGCCAACTGGCAGTCGATGGGGGGGAGTTACGTGGCACCCAGCCTCAACGGCAAGGGCCAACCCCTCTATCTCGCCATCAACTGCAGCGCCCGCAAACTCAACACCACGAACCAATCGGGCCAATGGAAGAGCTGGGAGGCTCCCCAGGCTGATTTCGAAGAACAGCTGGTGAGCGACCTCTGCAAAGCCAAAGCCGGCTAGGCCGCCCAGTGGAGGGGCCAGGGCTGGCGCAGATAGCGCCGGCCCGAATCCCTCAGATACAGGCGTTGAGCTCCATCGTCGCTTTCCCCAATCAATTCCTCTTGCACGAGGCGGCGGGCCAACCAAGCCCAGCGCTGGTCTTCCCCCGAGGAACGCCCGGAGGCCAGGTCTTCAGCCAGAAGCCGTAGATCCCGGCCATTGCGGGCCGAGACCGCTTCCAGCACCTGGGATGCCTGCTCCGACCAATCCACCCGGTGGGCTTGCCGCTGGCAGTTGTCGCAGCGCCCGCAGGGGGTAGCCAGCTCCCCTACAGCCAGCAGGAGGGCCTGTTCTCGGCACCCCTCGTCCTCCGCCACGGATTCCATGCGCCGCAACTGGCGCTGGGCCAATTCGAGCCGATGCTGCTCCTGGCGGCGTTGCTCCGGGCCCAACGCCTGGGTGTCCAGTTGGGTGCCGGCGGCGCGAATCGCCCAGCCCAGGCTGGTGCGATCGGCTGGATCAAAGAGCACCAGGCAGTGGGCCAATTGGCCATCCCGCCCGGCCCGGCCCGATTCCTGGAGATAGCCCTCAGCGCTGGCCGGCAGATCCAGATGCAACACCAAGCCCACATCCGGCCGATCCACTCCCATGCCAAAGGCCACGGTGGCCACCAGCACAGGTCTGGGCTGGGTTTGGAAATGCTCGAGGGCCAGCTGACGGCTCTCCGGATCCATCCCGGCGTGGTAGGCGATGGCCTCCAGGCCAGCCGCCGTCAGGCGAGCTGCCCACTGCTCTACTGAACGCCGGGTACGGGCATAGATGAGCACAGCCCCCCTGGCCGCCTGGGCCACCTCCAGCACCTGGGCTAGGGGGTCATCCGGCCGCCGTTGCATCGCGTACACCAGGTTGCTGCGCCGGGCCGATCGCACCTGAATCAACGGGCGACGCAGTTGTAACAGGCGAATGATGTCGGCGCGCACCTGGGGAGCGGCGGTCGCACTGAGGGCCACCAAAGGCACCCCTGGGCACAGGCTGCGCAACTGGCCCAGCCGCCGGTAATCGGGGCGAAAGTCGTGGCCCCAGGCACTGATGCAGTGGGCCTCATCCACCGCCAAGGCCACCAGGCGCCCCGAAGCGAGCACGTCGTCGAGCAATTGGCGGGTGGCCTCCGCCTGCAGCCGCTCGGGGGCCAAATAGAGCAGCCGCAGGCGGTTGTCCCGCAGGCGCTGCAGCAGTTGGCGCCGTTCAGGGGTGCTAAGTCCGCGGTGCATGCAGGCAGCGGGGATGCCGCGGCGTTCTAGTTGCCGCACCTGGTCCTGCATGAGGGCCACCAGGGGGGAAATCACCAGCACCAAGCCCTGCCGCACCAGGGCAGGGAGCTGATAGCAAAGCGACTTGCCGCCCCCCGTGGGCAGCACGGCCAAACAATCCTGGCCGGCCAGCAAAGCCTCGACCACGGGGCGCTGCCCTGGCCGAAATTCCGACCAGCCGAAATGGCGCTCCAGGGCCTGCTCGAGCACCGCCTCACGGCCACCCTCACGGGCCGACTCGGGGGCCGACTCCGGGGCGACTTCGCCAGCTGATGCCACAGCCGCCAAGAAGCCCCACCTGTAGTGCCCCTAGAGCCTAGCTGCCACTAGCCCTAGGGGAGAGCGGGGCTAGGAACGGGGCTCAGCTAGGGGAGGGGAGGGGCCTCGAGCCGGTCTGGGGATTCCTCCACCAACTGCAACCGCACCCGCTTGCCCCCGGCCAGTTCACCCAAGGACACCCGCATGGTGCTGCCGCTGAGGGTTTGCAGGGCGATCAGCAGGTCGCGCAGGTGGGGGGTGCTACTACCGCTCTCCACCCACAGCCGCTCCTGCAGGCCCCCAAGGCGCCGCCAACTGGTGTGGAGCTTGAGCACGGCGCTCTCGAGGGCTTGGGCCTGGCCCACGGCATCGGCAAGCAACCCCAGGGCATCGAGGCGCTGGGCCTCCTGCAGGGCCTTCTCAAAATTCAATTCACCCTGCTGAAACGCCCGCACCGCCAAGCCGGCTTCGGCAGCTTTACTCAACCAACGGGCCGTACTGGTCACATCCTTCACCCGCTCGAGCTCGGGTTCGTCGCGCAGCACCTTGCGCAGGTCCTCTTGCTGCTCCTCGGGCAACTTGGCCAGCTCCCGCACCAACGGGGCAATCACCCGAGGTGGCAACAGGTTTTCAGCCGTGCGCTGGCGAATCTCCTCCGGCAACAGGGGGCTGGTGGCGGCGGTGAACTCGTCACTGAGGCGCCGCACCTGTTTGCGGGTGATCTGCTGACCCTCATTGGCGGCCTCGCTGATCATCTGCTGCACTTCCAGGTCCGCCTGGGCGGTTTCGAGGAAGGCGCGCTTGGAAAAGTTGTTCACGCTGGATTCCTCCAGCAGGCCGCCTCCCACCAGGCTGTCGGCCGACTCCGCTAGCTGGATCAGGGTGTAGGCCCGGGTTTTGCTGATCTCCCGCTCGCGCAACCACTGCAGAAACCCCGTGCCCCGGCCCTCGCCGCCCCGCTTCTCGCGGTCGCGCACGGCACCCAGGATCCGGCCCCGCCAAATCTCCGTTTGGAGGTCGAAACGATCGCAAACGGCCCAAGCTTCCTCAAGGCGAGCCAGGAACTCCATCGTGCTGATGGTGTCGCTGTCGGGATCGGGCAGCTCAAGGCTGAGGGTGGGCGCCTCAAGGGGATCCAGGGCCAAGGGAGACAACGGTGCAGCAGATCGGAACGATCGTGCCACGGCCAACGACGACGAATCGTGACGCAGAAGGGTATTAGGCAAGCGGCAGCTAGTAACTTCCCTACGACAGCCACACGATTGACAGCGAAGCGATGGCCATCTCCCGCGGAGACAAGGTTCGGATCAAGCGTCCTGAGTCCTACTGGTACAACGAAGTCGGCACCGTTGCCTCGGTCGACACCTCTGGCATCCGCTATCCGGTGGTGGTGCGTTTTGACAAGGTGAACTACAACGGCTACAGCGGCTCTGAAGGCGGCATCAACACCAACAACTTCGCCGAAGCCGAGCTCGACAAGGCTTGAATTAGGGAAGGATTGAATTAGGGAAGGCTTGAGCCAGGGCGAACCTTCCGGCAGGAAGCCCGTAGTCCCTTTGGGGGCTGCGGGCTTTTTAGTGTGCTTTTACTGAATCGAGGCTGATGCCTGAACTGCCCGAAGTCGAGACGGTACGGCGCGGTTTGGAGCAGCAAACCTCCGGATTCAAGGTGGCCAAGGTGGAGGTACACCGAAACCGGGCGATCGCAAGCCCCCCCGATCCTGAAGCTTTCTGCTGGGCCCTGACGGGCTGCAGCCTGGGCACCTGGAGCCGGCGGGGAAAGTACCTCTACGCCGCATTGCAGCGCGAAGGCGCTGCAGCAGGCCATTGGGGGGTGCACCTGCGCATGACGGGCCAATTCCTTTGGATTGATGCCGATGCGGCCCATCCATCCCCCCCGCCGTGCAGCCACACCAGGGTGCAGTTCTGGAGTGAGCAGGGCCAGGAACTGCGCTTTATCGACACCCGTAGTTTTGGCCAGATGTGGTGGGTTCCCCCGGGGGAACCGCTCGAATCGGTGATGACCGGCCTGAAGCGGCTTGGGCCAGAACCCTTCAGTGGGGCATTCAACCCCTCCTACCTGCAGCAGAAGCTCAAGGGCTCAAGCCGGCCGATCAAAAATGCCCTGCTCGACCAGGCCCTGGTGGCGGGGGTGGGCAACATTTACGCCGATGAATCCCTGTTTGCCTCTGGCATAAGGCCCCATACCCCCAGCGGCCGCTTGACCAAGGGCCAACTCGAAGCCCTGTGTACGGCCCTGGTACGGGTGCTGGAGGTGAGCATCGGCGCCGGGGGCACCACCTTCAGCGACTTTCGCGATCTGACCGGCACCAATGGCAACTACGGCGGCGTTGCCCTCGTGTACCGAAGGGGAGGAGAACCCTGCCGTAGCTGCGGAACCCCAATCCGCCGCGAAAAACTGGGGGGGCGCAGCAGCCACTGGTGCCCGACCTGCCAGCACTAGGGGCCACATGCTTTGCATCAAGTGCTGCAAAGGCGCTTAACTGACTGGAGCGTTGAATCTGGTCGGTAGGCGTTGCCATTGAGCGGAAACCAAGGGGCCCAAGCCCGCCAGGCCCTGTGCGCCGTGATGGCTGGCATTCACAGCCGGGGCTGGTGCGATGGCACCGGGGGGAATTTCAGCTGCGTGCTCGCTCAAGAACCCTTGGAATTACTGATGGCCCCAAGCGGGGTGGATAAGGGGCAGGTCGCACCAGACGACCTGATCACGGTCGATGGGGATGGCCAGCTCCTGGGCGGCAGCGGCAAACCCAGTGCCGAGACACTCCTGCACCTGGCGATTGTGAAAAGCCGGGGAGCCGGTGCCGTGCTCCATACCCATTCCCAGGCAGCCACCCTCCTCTCAAAGCTGGCCTGCCCCAGTGGAGAAAGCGCCGGCTGGATCCGGGTGTCGGGCTTAGAAATGCTGAAGGGACTCGAGGGCATCAAAAGCCATGGCGAGGAGGTGAAGATCCCGGTGCTGGCCAATGACCAAGACCTCAAACGCCTCAGCGCAACCGCCCAACCACTCCTTCCCGAAGCCCCCCACGGACTCCTCATTGCGGGCCACGGGTTGTACGCCTGGGGGGCCAGTCTGGAAGTGGCCAAACGCCATCTCGAAATCCTCGAATTTCTACTGGAGCACCTCTGGCGCGAACAACTCCTCATGACCCGCTTCAAACAATGAGATCCGAACGATGAACTACGAGGGCATCAGCCATATGCTGCTGGATATCGAAGGAACCACCTGCCCGGTGAGTTTCGTGGCGGGAACCCTGTTTCCCTATGCCGCCGAGCACCTTGGGTCGTTTGTGAAGAGCCACAGGGGCGAAGCAGCGGTGGCCGAATTGCTAACGGCAGCGGAAGAAAGCTGGAAGCAGGATGGGAATCCGGAAGCACAACAACTCCTAGCTGAACCAGGAGCCGATGTGGTCGCCTACCTGCAGCTGCTGATCAAGCAGGACCGCAAACTGCCCGAACTCAAAGATCTCCAAGGTCTGCTCTGGGCGGAGGGCTACGCCTCGGGCGATCTGAAAGGTCCGCTATTTGCGGACGTTGCACCAGCCCTCAGGCGGTGGCACCAACAGGGAGCGGTGCTCGCCGTGTATTCATCGGGTTCTATCGCTGCCCAACAGTTGCTCTATGGCCACAGCACCGAAGGAGACCTGCGCAGCCTGTTCAGCCATTGGTTCGATACCAGAACAGGAGCCAAGCAAGAGGTTGCCAGTTACCGGGCCATCTCCGAAGCAATGGAGGTGGGCAGTTCAAAGATCCTGTTCATCAGCGACTCACTGCTGGAATGCGAGGCGGCCCATGCGGCGGACATGCAGGTGCTCTTCAGTGATCGGGAAGGCAATCCAGGGCGTAACAACGGTTCATTTGAGAGAATCAGCACGTACGAAGACCTGCAGGTCAATCCGTGAACCAAAGCCCGCGTGATCGTGAGATCCTCTCCCTCAATCAGGCCATGCTGGAGAGCGTGGTAGCTGGTGATTGGGTCACCTATGCAAGCTTCTGCAGCGAAGACTTGACCTGCTTTGAAGCAGAAACCAATGGGGTTTTAGCCCAAGGCCTGAGCTTCCACCAGTTTTACTTTGATCTACCAGCAGAACCTGCAAACAACCCAGGCACCAAGGCAGCAAAGCCAAACGTGAGTATGGCTGGAACCCATGTGCGCTGGATCAGCGAAGAAGCGGTAATTCTCAGCTACACCCGGCTCACCCAGAAACTCTCAAACGGCGAACCGGTCACGGCAAATTGCTGCGAAACCCGCACCTGGCAAAAGCTGGATGGAGCCTGGAAACAGGTGCATGTCCATCGGTCGTAACTCCGGGTATAAACAGCCAACAAAAAAGCCACCCTTTCGGGTGGCTTTTCGTCTGAGCTGCTGCTCCTTTCAAAGGAGGTCAGCAACATGAGGTTTGTTGGATGAATGTTTTACCTGGCATCGAGCTATCTTCTCAGGGGGCTACCCCCCAAATATTGTTGCCGCTGCAG
>Ga0310323_10032_pt1 | contig 30853 bp, 35 predicted proteins | sample LakEriER3TotalD7_FD_195537 | JGI IMG/M metagenome (GOLD analysis project Ga0310323, IMG submission 195537) | Enriched freshwater cyanobacterial communities from Lake Erie, Ohio, United States - ER36.Total.D7 (v2) (version 2) | ecosystem: Environmental > Aquatic > Freshwater > Lake | place: USA...
GCTTCATGGGGGTGGGGCGGGTGCGAGACCGATCCGATTTATTGGCCGACTACCAGCGGGCGCTAGTAGCCAGCGTGATGGGGCGCCGGCTGGAGGGCTGCAAGATTGTTTTGGATTTGTGCTGGGGCTCCGCGGCCGCCTGTGGGGAAGCGGTGTTTCAAGCCCTGGGAGCCGATCTGACGGTGCTGCATGGCACGGCCGATGGGGAGCGCATCAATGTTGATTGCGGCAGTACCCATCTGGACCAACTGCGCCAGGCGGTGCTGGATCAAGGCGCCAGCATGGGCTTTGCCTTTGATGGCGACGCCGACCGCATGTTGGCCGTGGATGGCAAAGGCCGGGTGGTGGATGGCGATCAGATCCTTTACCTCTGGGGTTCCGACCTGCTGGCCAAGGGCCAGCTCCCGGGCCAACGGATCGTTGCCACGGTGATGTCAAACCTGGGCTTTGAGCGGGCTTGGCAGGCCAAGGGCGGGGTGCTCGAGCGCACCGCGGTGGGCGATCAATATGTGCACCAGGCCATGGAGCAGTTGGGGGCCGGCCTGGGCGGCGAGCAATCGGGCCACATCCTCTCGGCCCGCCATGGCATGAGTGGCGATGGCCTACTCACGGCCCTGCAGGTGGCCACCTTGCTGCATCAGGGCGGCCAGAGCCTCGCCGATTGGATGGACAGCAGCTTCGAGCCCTATCCCCAAACCTTGGTGAATGTGACCGTGCCCGATCGCCAGAGGCGCCAGCAGTGGCAGCAGTGCGATCCCCTACGCCTGGCCGTCGAGCAGGCCGAGGCAGCCATGGCTGGGGAGGGTCGGGTGCTGGTGCGGGCGAGCGGCACCGAACCACTCCTGCGCGTGATGGTGGAGGCGGCTGAGCAGGGTTTGGTGGACCACTGGGCTGGCCATCTGGCGGGCCAAGCTGAACAACATCTCAACGCTGGCTGATGAACGCTTAGCGCGATGCCAGCTGGTCTCGAGCCATCTCAAGGGCGCCGCTGCAGGCGTCACCCTGGGGCACGGCAATCTGGGCACCGGGGCAGGCTTGGCTGAGGGCTGCGGCAAAGGCATCTCCCAAGGCCGCCAGGTGAGCAAGGGCCCCGCCCATCGGCCAGACCAGAGGTGCCTGCAGATGCAACTGATTGGCGATGGTGGCGGCCATGGCGGCCAGGGCCTGGGCTGAGCGTTCCACGATGGCTTGGCAGTCGGGATCCCCTGCTGCGGCCAATTCGGCCACCACCGGAGCGAGCCGGGCAAATCCCGCGGCGCCAAAACCTGGCTCCACCACTAAAGCCTTGAGCGCCTGGGTGCTGGCCAGCTCTGAGGCCTCCAGGCCAAGGGCCTGCCAAAGCTTGGGGCGCAGGGGGCCATCAGGCCGCCGACCATCGGCCATCTGCAGGCTGAGGGCCAGGCCGTCGCGGCCGATGTCCATGGCGGAGCCGGCCCCATCCAGCAGCCAGCCCCAGCCGGAGCAGCGGTGCTCCTGGCCGGCCCCATTGCGCCCCACGGCAATCGTGCCGGTGCCGCTAATCACCACAATGCCGCCCCTCCCGCTTCCATTACCGCTCCCACTTCCAGCGCCACCGCCCATGGCACCCCGCAGGGCTGTGCGCTCATCACCGGTGACGGCAACCCGATTCGGGGCCAAGCCCAGGGCCGTGGCGGCTATGGCTCGCCCCTGGATCTGCAGGGGGCTGCCCGCTTCAATGCCGCTGGCTCCGATGCCAGCCGCTAGCAGCGTGAAGTCACCCGCTCCAGGTTGACCATGCCCCTGGCTTGTGGCGTTCTCCAGGCTCTGGAGCAGGGCTGCGGCGAATCTCTCTGGCCCCTGGGGGGCCGCTAAGTGGCAAACGCCGGGCCCCTGCCCTTCGCCGACAAGTTGGCCAGAGCTCGCCAAGGCAAGCCGACAGGTGGTGTGGGTTTGGCCGGCATCAAAGCCGGCAATCACCCCGGGGGCTGCTGCCTGCGGCTCAGCCACGGGGAGTGGGGGTTGGAGATGCGGCCGCGGCCAGAGTGGCGACGCAGAACCAACCGCTGAGTTGCACTTCAGGGCGGAAGAAGATCGTGTCGGTGAGGCCCTGCACCCCAAGGCCTGCGATCACAGCCAGGGCCGCCAGGGCGGGAAGGGCAAAGAAACCACCGTTGCCCCATTGGCGCAGTCCCGTGCGCACACACGTGAGCACCAGACCGATGCCGGCGAGGAGCCCTGGGACGCCAGCTTCCACCGTCAGTTCCAGGGGAATGGAGTAGGCGCTGAGGGCGTTAAAGCGGGGTTGGGCAAACAGGGGGTAAATCTGGTTGAAGGCATCGTTGCCAGGGCCAATGCCCAGCCAGGGCCTGGCCTGGATCATGTCGAGCGCGGCCATCCACACATTGATGCGGAAGTTGTTGGAGCTGTCCTGGCGGCCGGCCACCAGGCTCAGCACCCGCACCCGCAGGGGCTCCACCTGGGTCACCACCACCAACAACAACGCAGCGCCAACGGCCAGCAGCAGCAAGGGGAACACGCGGCGCCAGAAGGGTGGCCATTGGCGGGTTTGACGGGCCGCCAGGAGCACCACGACTACGGCGGCTTCGGCCACCAGGCCCATCCAGGCCCCCCGGCTGTAGGTGAACACCACAGCCGCAATGCCCAGCACCAGGGCTGCGGCGGCAAAGGCTTTGCGGGCCAGTCCCTGCCAGCGCAGCAAGGCCACCAGGGCAAGCGGGACCGCCGGCAGCAGGAAGCCAGCCAGCAGATTGGGGTTGTCGAGGGTTCCGTAGATGCGGATGGTGCCGTCGGCCACGGAATTGGGATCGGCCCATCGGGCCAGCTCGGTGGTGTCGCCAAACAGCTGGCGAATTCCCACCACGCTGGTGACCAGTTCACCGGCCAGGAAGGCCGCCACGATCCGGTCCCACCAGATGGGGGCTGTGGCCAGCAGCTCGCGCATCAAGGCATAGACGCCCAGGTAGCTCAAAAGCTTGACCAGGCCGTGCAGGGCCGCCGATGGCACGGGGGAAAACCCTGTTGCCAGCAGGGCAAGGGCCATGATCCCCAGGATCCAGCGGTTGATGCTGCCCACTTGGCCGGCGGGCGTGCGCAGGGCGAGAAGCACCCACAGCAGGCCGCAGGCCGCAATGAGCAAGCTGAAACCACTGCGGGTGACCAGGGGCAGCCCAGCCATCAGGGCGCAGAGCACAACTCCTGCAATCAGGGGCAGTTGCTTGCTGAGCAGGCCCCCAGGCGCTTGGGCCATCAGGCCCTGCCAGCGCAGGATCAAGGGAGGCGCAGGGGCGGCGGCGGGGCTGCTCAAGGGCAAAGCTCTGGACGTTCTGGCGGATTATCGGTCGCTTTGGGCCGTTGCTCTAGAGGGAGCTCAGGCCAAGTCCCAAGGGGTTGGCGATTGCGTTCGTAAAGCACCCGATACACCGGCAGGCCCTGCTGGAGCACCAGCCGTTCCCGTTCGGTGGCCACGGCTAAGGGATTGTCCAGGCGCCAGGGCCGCCCGTCTTCGGGGGGGCGGCGGAAGTAACCGCTGGCCTCGATCAGCAGCACCATGGGTTCAATCACCTCCAGCACATCGCTTTGGATGAACAGCTCTTGCAGCTCCGCCAAGGCACCGGCGATGGCGAGCAGCAGGGCCGGTTGCAACACCCGCCGTTTGTGGTGCTTTTTTTTGAACCAGGGGTCGGGAAATTGGATCGAAACCCGCTCCAGCTGGCCTGGGGGTAGGGCTGTCAGCCACTGCTCCAGGCTCACATTGGCGTTGCAATAGAGGTAGTGGAGATTGCGTAAGTCCAGGGCCTGGCGGTCGGCTTCGGCGGCTTGTACCAGGGGCTGGCGGATTTCCACGCCGAGGTAATTGCGCCCTGGCTCCTGCTGGGCCAGCTCCAGCAAAAAGCCGCCGCGGGCGCTGCCGATGTCGAGGTGGATGGGCCGCGCCGGTTCACTAAAGAGCTCGGCTGGTGGGGGCAAAGGCAGCGGCCGTTGGTGGACCCGACTGAGCGGGTTGACGTGCTGGCGCATCAGGCTGGATGGTCGCTCCCATGGGGCACCAGGAAGGCCCAGCTGGCGGTGTAGCCATGCAAGTGGGTGCTGCCGGCGACGGGCCCGATTTCGCCATTGCAGAACGCGCCAGCGATGGGAACCTCGGCAAAGGCCTCCCGGCAGGCGCTCACATCCCCATCGCGCTCGCCATAGAGCCCCTGGCCCCGGCCCAGGCAGGCAAACACCAGGGCTGCCAGGGGCGCGGGCTGCTGCAGGCGCTGACGCCCTAGAAGTGCGCGCAGTTCCTGGCGGGAGGTGGTGCCATCCCGCAATTGAAATTGCACCTGTTGGCCGGCGCGCATGCGCTCGGCCACGGCCACGGCCCCATTGCGGGGGTCGATGCCGAGCAGGTTGCGCACCAAGAAGGCACTGCTGTTGCCGGTTTGGCTGGCGGCCAGGTTGAAGCTGCTGCGCCCGACGCCCAGGAAGAGGGAGTTTTTGGCCAGTTCCCGTTCATCGGCGCTGAGGCTGGTGAGGATCGACTGCAGGGCGGCTACCGGGCTACGGCGCTTACTGCCTTCGCTCACCTCCAGCACCACATTGCGCTGGGCTTGCTCCACTTCGAGCACCGGGCCGATGGGACGGCAACCCTGGGCCACCAAGGGATCCAGGCGCCAGCTGCCGCCAATCAGGCAGCCCACTGCCCCGGTTGTCACGCCACCGGTTGTCACGCCGCCCTGCGGGTCCGAGCCGTGGCTAAACAGCAGGGAGCCGTGCGAGGCACTGTGCTGGCCGGCGATGCCCCCCAGCTTGGCGGCCTGGGGACAGGCGTAATCGAGGCCACTGATCAGGTCGTTGATGGCCGGGCAGCTGGGATCGACCAACAGCAGCATTGAGGGCATGGTTGCGAGCTCGTCCCCTGGGGCCTGGAGAAGGTGTTGCCAGGGTTCTGCGGGCCCATCGAGATCGGGAAGCTCTGCCGTGTCGATGGCAAAAGGGCGCAGCTCGGCCCCCGGAAGCCGCAGCAGGGTGACGCTCAGGGCCGGAGCATGTTCGAGTTCGTGGGGCTTGCCGGAGCCATCGGTGCCCACGACCCCGCCCCCCACACAGCCCAGCCAGTGCTTGGATTGCAGTTGGCTTTGCAGCAGGGGCAGCAGGCGCTGCAGGTCACTGGCGTAGCTGGCGGAGGCAAAGACCAGGGCCAAATCGGCTGGGCCGCTCCCCTGCAACTGCTTGGCAATGGCGTCCACGGCCCCTTGCAGTGAGGCTTCCGTGGCAAGGGCAGTCCGGCACCAGGGGGCCTTGGCACTGGAGCCTTGCAGAAACGCCAACCAGCTCGGCAAGGGAAACGCAGCCATGGTTAGACCCTATCTCCAGCCGGGGGCCGCGGATAATGGCGTCTTACCGAACCATCCCCGTGCCTGTGGCTGTGCCAGAAACGCTTTACCGCTCCCTGGTGTGGCTCGACTACCGCTTGGCGGTTGTGTTCAGCCTGGGCTTGCCCCTGGTGTTGTTGATCTGGGCCGCGGTGCGCCGCGAGGGCGCCTTGGTGCGCTTGATGCAGATCTATTGGAAGGTGGCCAGTCTGTTATTGATCAGCACCCTGCTCCTCGCCAACCAGCGCCCGTTGGGTTTTGTGCTGGTTTTGGTTGGTCAACTGCTGTTGGTCGGGGCGGTGTGGTTCTGGGTGGATCTCAACGAAGAGCTGGCGGATCTGCCCCCCTGGCGAGCGCTGCCCCTCACGGTTCGGATTTGGCGTTGGAGCTTGACCCTTTGGGCTTTGGCCGGCGCGTTGTTCAGCCTCACCAGCCTGGCTTGCCTGGGCAAGGCGGCGATGGCGGGTCCCCGCTGTGCCGTTTGGCTGCAGGCACCCCAGGGCCTCAATGACCAGGTGACTGGGCTGTTTGGCTTTGTGTTTGGGGCCAATTGGACCGCCACCATTGCGGGCTTTGTGGGCTATGTGGCCCTGGTGGCCTACGTGGTGGGCCTGCTGCAGTGGCTGCTGGTGCGCTTGCCCAAGCAGGGCCGGGTGGCGGGGGAGTTTTGATCAGCGCTGGAGAGTCCCTGTGTTGAGCCAGTCATTGAGCCAGTTAGAAGCGATCAGTAGCCAGCGGCCGGATCGGGTGCTGCGGCTGGCAGGGCTTTTGGTTGGCGAGCCCTTCGAGCTGTTGATCTTTCGGGGGTTCTCCAGCAGCACCACCCATCCCACCGCCTTCGATCCCGACCAATCAGCCCTGCCAGAGGGTGCCCTGATTCAAACGGCATCGCTGCTGGCGGGCCCCCTCAACCCCGCCGCTGAGCAGGTGTTGGCTGGCCCATCCGATCCGGAAGGGTTTTTAGAGCCAGCTGCCTGGCACTAGCTGGGTTCGTGGCCTGATCAGGGTTCCAGCACGCCTACGCAACGGCCACACAAGGTGGGGTGGTTGCTGTGGCTGCCGATGTCGCTCTCGTAGTGCCAGCAGCGCTCGCATTTCTCACCGGCCGCTTTGGCGATCTGCACGCCCACGCCCCCTTCTGTGGCTTCGGCCAACACCTTGTTTTCGTCCAAAACCGTGGCTTGGCCGGGTTCCATGGCCAGGCCAGAGACCAGCAGCCAATCGGCCAGGTTGTCGACCTCAGGGTGGCTGCTCTGCTCCAGCCATTGCAGGGCACCGCGAAGCTCAGGGCTGGTTTCGGGGCCGAGCTCCAGGTGCACCTGGGCCTCCAGGGAGGCGCCGAGATCCCCTTGGCTGCGACACTGCTCGAGCTGGCGGTTGATCTGGGCCCGGAGCTCGAGCACCTGGGCCATGGGCGTTTCGAGATCGGCTGCGGCCCACTCCGCCGGGGCGGTGGGCCAGCCCCGCTCAAACACCGACTTTTCGGCCACCGGGTAGGGCAAGTTCTGCCAGATGTCTTCGGCCATGTGGCACAGCACCGGGGCGATCAGGCCGGCGAGCCGCTCCACCACCAGGGCCAGCACGGTTTGGCAGCTGCGCCGGCGGTAGGCATCGGTAGCGCTCACGTAGAGGCGGTCTTTGGCAATGTCGAGGTAGACGTTGGAGAGGTCGACCACGCAGAAGTTTTGGAGGGCCTGGAAGAAGCGGTAGAACTCATAGCGCTCGAAATCGGCACCCACCGATGCGATCAGCGACGCCGTGCGCTGCAGCATCCATTGATCGAGCAGGGGCAGCTCGGCGTAGGGGATGGCATCGCCGCCTTCGGCTGCGGGTTTAGGGTTGAAGTCGTGGAGGTTGCCCAGCAGGTAGCGGGCGGTGTTGCGCACCTTGCGGTAGACGTCGGAGAGCTGTTTGAGGATCCCCGGTCCCAGGGGCACATCGGCGGAGTAGTCGACCGAGCTCACCCAGAGCCGCAACACGTCGGCGCCGTAGGCGGGCTCCTGTTTTTCGTTCTTGCCGCCTTCCACCAGCACCGCTGGATCAACGACATTGCCCAGGGATTTGCTCATCTTGCGGCCCTTCTCATCGAGGGTGAAGCCGTGGGTGAGCACCCGCTTGTAGGGGGCGTGGCCGTTGACGGCCACCGAGGTGAGCAGGCTCGATTGGAACCAGCCCCGGTGTTGGTCGGAGCCCTCCAGGTAGAGATCGGCGGGGTACTGGAGCTCGGGTACCCGGGGCGTTTGGCCGCTGATGCCGCCCAAGACCCCGGCCCAAGACGACCCGGAGTCGAACCACACGTCCATGGTGTCGGTGCCCTTGCGCCAGTGCTCGGCCTGGTTGGCATAGGCCTCCGGCAGGAGCCCGGCTTCATCCCGTTCCCACCACACGTCAGCGCCGTGCTCGGCAATCAGGGCCTGGATGTGGCCGAGGGTGGCTTCGTTGAGCAGCACCTCGCCGGTTTGGCGGTGATAGAAGACCGGGATGGGCACGCCCCAGGTGCGTTGGCGAGAGATGCACCAATCGCCCCGTTCGCCCACCATCGATTCGATCCGGTTGCGGCCGCTGGCGGGCAGCCACTCCACCTCGGCAATGGCTGCTAAGGCCTGGCTGCGGAAGCCCTCCACCGAGGCAAACCACTGCTCGGTGGCCCGGAAGATCGTCGGTTTTTTGGTGCGCCAGTCGTAGGGGTAGCGGTGCTCGTAGCGGTGTTCCGCCAGTAAGGCCCCGGCGTCTTTGAGGGCCTCGATGATCGTGGGGTTGGCGTCCTTGAGCACGTTGGTGCCGGCAAAGGGCCCGGCCTCTTCGGTGAGGTTGCCGGCCTCATCCACGGGACAGAGCACGGGCAATCCGTACTTTTTGCCGGTGTTGAAGTCGTCCACGCCGTGGCCTGGGGCGGTGTGCACCAGGCCCGTGCCGGTTTCGGTGGTGATGTAGTCGCCGCCCAAAACCACCGGGCTGGTGCGCTCCAGCAGGGGATGGCGGTAGAGGATCCCCTCCAGCTCAGCACCCTTCACGCTCAGCAGCGGCTCCAGCTGCAGGCCCAGGCTGGTTTGCAGGCTCTCCACCAGATCGGTTGCCACCACCAGGTAGCGGTTGCTGGCACCTTCTGAAGCAGCTTCAGGAGCGCCTTCAGGAGCGCCTTCAGTGCGGGCCTGGCAAATGGCGTAGCTGAGGTTGGCATTCACCGACACCGCGAGGTTGGCGGGCAGGGTCCAGGGGGTGGTGGTCCAGATGGCCACATCCAGCTGGGCGCTGGTGAGCCCAACGGCAGCGAGCTTGCTGGCGAGGGCCTCGGGGAGCTGGTCCACCGCAAAGGCCACATACACGCTCGGTGAGGTGTGGCCATCGGGGTATTCGAGTTCGGCTTCGGCGAGGGCCGTGCGGGAGCTAGGGCTCCAGTGCACCGGTTTCAGGCCCCGGTAGATGTGGCCGGCCAGCACCATCTGGCCAAACACGCCGATTTGGGCGGCTTCGTAGTCCTTGTGGAGGGTGAGGTAGGGCTGCTCCCAGTCGGCCCAGATGCCCCAGCGCTGGAAGCCCTGCTTCTGGCCCTCCACCTGTTCGAGGGCGTAGGCGTGGGCTTTTTGGCGCAGGCTGATCGGGGTAAGGGCTTGCCGTTCGCTGCTGCTCAGCCCTTGGAGCACCTTCAGCTCAATCGGCAGGCCGTGGCAGTCCCAACCTGGGATAAAGCGCGCTTTTTTGCCCTGCAGCAGGGCGGTTTTGTTGATGATGTCCTTGAGGATTTTGTTGAGCGCATGGCCCACGTGCAGGGCCCCATTGGCGTAAGGGGGGCCGTCGTGGAGGGTGAAGCTCTCGCCGGGATTGTGCTGGCTGAGTCGCTCGTAGAGCTGGGTTTCGGCCCAAAAAGCCTGGAGCTCAGGCTCACGCACCTTGGCGTTGGCCCGCATGTTGAAAGGCGTCTGCAGCAGGTTCAGCGTGTCCTTGTAGTTGGCCGTAGTGGAGGCGGAGCTTGCGGACACGTCGCCTAAGGCATCAAACGGGGATTATCCCGCCTGGTTGTCATCTGCTGCTTGGATTAGGGCCTCCACCTCCACCAGCGAGCTGACCACCACGGTGGGGGGCGCCTCTGGCCGGATCCAGCGCTTGGTGGTGGTTTTAGGTTGTCTTAGGGCTCCGAACCAGCCGCCCAGGCCATTAGTGGCTGTGCCGACAAGGCTGGAGAGCTTGGCGGTGGTGGCACCCAGTTGCTGGAGGCTGGTCCTCCAGCGCTCGATCGAGCCCAGTCGGGTTTGCTCCTCGCCTGTGAGCTGGCGCCAGCGGCCCTGGCCCACTTCCACGGCCAGGCGGCCAATGAGTAGGCCGCCGCACAGGACAGCCAGCATGGGGGCGCCGGTGAGGCGATCACGGCTGCCGACGACGACCAGGCCCAGCAGCAGCATCACAGCTCCCCAAGCGGAGTCGCGGGGGCGGCTCAGCTCAGTGGCGAGCAAGGGCAACAGCAGGATCGCCAGACCGACCAGCAGGGCGGCCAGGCCACCCAGGGTGGCAACCATGGTCTTGGACGTGAATGGCCCCATTCTGGCCAGGCCTGGGGTCGGGTCCTTAGAGTCGGGCCCTGCCCATCTGGCGGAATTGGTAGACGCGCTGGTTTTAGGTACCAGTGGCTTAGGTCGTGGGGGTTCAAGTCCCCCGGTGGGCATCCGCAGTTTCTTAAGTTGCACGCACTCAATGGGTCTACGGACTCGTTTGGCGCGACTCTTCTAACTGGCTGTATTTGGGGGTGGTTATGGCTCAGGTTCTGGAATGACACAGGCTCTGACTGGCATCTCAGCTCCTGCCGCAGGACCCTCTGCTGGACTTGATTCTGCTGCCTTAGCCCCTGCCAGCGCCCCGTTGCCGCGCTCTGTTCCGAAGGAATTTCTTGATCCGCCAGACGCCTGGAATCCAACGGTGGTCTTGTTTTTGGGTGGCTATGCCTTGGCCGCCCTGACCATCTGGGGTTGGTTTGTGGGCCAGTGGCCCTTAGGCGTGCTTCTGGCCACCGGCTTTTTGGCGCTCCACCTGGAGGGCACGGTGATTCACGATGCCTGCCATAACGCCGCCCATCCCAACCGCTTCTGGAATGGCTTGATGGGCCATGGCGCTGCCCTGCTGCTGGGCTTCAGTTTCCCCGTGTTCACGCGGGTGCACCTGCAGCACCACGCCCATGTGAATGACCCCAAGAACGATCCCGACCACATCGTGAGCACCTTTGGCCCGTTGTGGCTGATTGCGCCCCGCTTTTTCTATCACGAGTTTTTCTTCTTTCAAAGGCGTTTGTGGCGCCACAATGAATTGCTGGAGTGGGGAATTGCCCGCGCAATTTTTGCAAGCATCGTCATTGCTGCTGTGAAGTTTGGGTTTCTCGATTTCGTTTTTAATTGTTGGTTTGCCCCGGCCTTGCTTGTGGGGGTTACCTTAGGTTTGTTTTTTGATTATTTGCCCCACCGGCCCTTTCAATCCCGCAATCGTTGGCACAACGCCCGGGTTTATCCGAGCCGCGCCTTGAATTGGTTGATCATGGGTCAGAACTATCACCTTATTCACCATCTTTGGCCATCCATTCCCTGGTTTGAATACCGGCCGGCCTATCACGCCACCCAGCACATTTTGGATGCCAAGGGTTCGCCGCAGCGCTTGGGTTTGTTTGAAACCCGCAGTGATGGTTTCAACTTTCTCTACGACATCTTCCTTGGCGTTCGTAGCCACCGCAAGCGCCGCAGCAAGTTGCGTCCCATCGCCGCCTTAATGCCCACGCGCCATGCCCGTCGCCGCGTGCTTGAGGTGCTACATCGCACCGCCATTTCACCGGTTCGCTAGGAGCAGGTGGATTAGGCGAAGCCGCGTTTCAATTGGTTAATCAGCCAGGATTTTTGGCACCCGGAAAAAATCCCCTTCCCGCTGGGGCGAGAGGTTGAGCAGCTCTTCGCGCACCGGGGTGGGGTCAACGGCGTCTTCCCGGGTGACATTCACCACTTCCACGGCCCGGGTGGTGGGGGGCACGCCCTCGGTGTCCACCTGCTCGAGATGGGCCACGTACTCAAGAATGCGCTCCAGCTGGCCGGTGTAGGTGGCGATCTTGTCTTCCGGAAGGTCGAGGCGGGCCAGGCCTGCCACCTTGCGGACGTCGTCGGCGGAGATCTTGCTCATGGCGCTGGATGGGGCCTTGGACTTGAACGGACGCTAGCGGTTAGGGCGCCTCGGCCAGGAAGGTTTCCAGATCACTGCTGAGGGCAGTGGCGGCCAGATCGAGAAAACGGGCGCCGTGGTCGGCCTGGGCCAGGTAGGGGTCCGAGCCCATGCGGCCGTCGGGATGGCGGCGGCGGAAATCGTCTGGCCCGTGGATTGGGCCGGCAGGGGCGGCTTCCGGCAGGGGGCGCTGCTTGGCCTGCAGGCTGGGCTCCAGGTGCAAGGTGAGGGCAATTTCGCTGGGGGTGGCGTGGTGCCCCTCGCGATCTCCATAGAGGCTGCGGGCTTCGCGCATCACCGGTGCGGCCATGAACCAGTTGGCCAATTTGCAGCGCAGGCGATCGGCATGGGGCAAGCCCCGGGCTACGGCGGTGGCATAGGCCTGGGCAAAGGCCGCCTTGGCGGTGGCGATGTTGCCGCCGTGGCCATTGATCACGAAGATCCGCTCAAAGCCATGGCCGGCTAAGGAGAGCACCACGTCATGGAGCACGGCCAGCAGGGTGGAAGGCTGCAGGCTTACGGTGCCGGCGAAGCCCAGGTGATGCTCGGCCATGCCAAAAGCCTGGGCTGGCGTCACCAGCACACCGCTGCGGCGACCCACCTCCAGGGCCACGGCTTCAGCGGTGAGGGCATCGGTGCCAATGGCGCCGGTGGGTCCGTGCTGTTCGGTGGAACCCAAGGGCACGATCACCCCCTTGGAGGTTAGGAGGTAGGCCTCCACCTCGGGCCAGCTGCGCAGTTGCAGGCGGATCTCTTCTGCAGAGTGGGCTGGGGCCCCGGGAGGGGAGCTTGGGGCTGAAAAGGTCATGGTGAACAGCTTGAACCCTGGTGGGCTTGCCTAGGATTGGAAGGCCAGCAGCTCCGGTGGGGCCCATGCTGCATCGAAAGCTCGATCAGTTTTGCAGCGAGAAGCGCCCGGTGTGGGTGTTTCTGCGCGATCAACAGCGCTGGGTGGAGGAGGCCTTGGTGGTGGCTATCGAAGGTGACATGGTCACCCTCCGCTACGACGCCGAAGATGACGACGAGACCCACACCTGGGAGGAGAGCGTGCGGCTCGAGTCGATTGGGGCAGTGAGCACCCGGCTGGCCTACGTCTGCCGCAGTGGCGACCCCGATGATGTGATCACCTCGGAGGATTGCCCCGAGGCGGAACGGCTCAGCAATCCCTAGTGGGCCGTGCCGTTGCCGTCGTAGTCGTCGCTGTCGTAGTAGCCGCCTTTGGTTCCGAAGAACAACGTGGCCAGCACGAATAGGCCACTGGTAGCCACCAGCACGGTGGCGAGGGTGAGCCCGGAGGATTCCATGGTGCTTACTGGGTTGGGCTGCTTCTCTTCACTCTGGCGACGAAATGGCCGCTTGGTGGAGGAGCGACACCAAGGTTTGCCATTGGCCCCAATGCATTTGATCTCCATGCCATCCACCCCAATCCATTCACGCCAGCGTGCTCACAGGGCAATTCATCGGGTTTGGGGGCGTGGCTAGGTTTTGAGCGACTACGCAGGGTTGTTGTGACTACAGGTCTGCAGGGCCTGTTGGTGATCGTTGCCTTGGTGGCCGCAGCTCCTTTTTTGGCACGGCCCTTCAGGGGCCAGGTGCCCACCGTCGCAGTTTTGATGCTCGGGGGCATTGGCTTGGGCCCGTCTGGCCTGGGTTGGCTTCAGCCAGATCCGGCCCTTGATTTGTTCGCCAAAATCGGCCTGGGTTTGATTTTTGCCCTGGTCGGTCTGACCATTGATCAGAAGACCTTGGGAGGTGTTTCGGGTCGCTTGGGGGCTATCGGTTGGTTGGCAACCCTGGGGGTTGGGGTGCTGGTGGCATCGACCCTGCCCCTGGGCGGTGGTCTGCGGCCAGTGGCGCTGGTGGTGGCCCTCAGCTCCACGGCCCTTTCAACCTTGCTGGTGATCCTGCAGGAGTCGGGGGAGTGGGACTCCCCGCTGGGACGGCTGCTTCTCAGTGCGGGTACTTGGGGGCAATTGGGACCTGTGCTGGCGGTGGCGCTCCTGCTGGGCTCCGCTGATCCGATCACCACGGTCTTCAGCGTGGTGTTGGTGGTGATGGTGGCCTGGCTGCTGGCGATGGTGCCAGCTCAGATGCGTCAGGCCAACGGTTGGGCCTGGCTGGTCTCCCAGGTTGGGACGGCTTCGGCCACGCCGCTGCAGCTGCTCTACCTGTTGATTGTGGGTTTGATCGCCCTCTCGGTGTCTCTAGGGGTCGACATCTTGATGGGAACCGTTTTGGCCGGATTGGTCATGCGTCGCTATATCGAGAACCCCCAGACCTCAGCGGTGCTGAAGCAGCTGGAGACTTCGGCCTATGGCCTGTTTGTGCCGTTATTTTTCGTGGTTGCCGGATCGCGGCTTGATTTGGCATCCGTCGCTGCCAACCCCTGGGGGCCGGTGGTCTGTTTGGCGGGGATTCTCGTGATTCGAGGCCTCCCCCAATGGTTGCTGTATCGCCGCACCTTGCCGGATCCCATCGAAAGGCTGCGCTTCTCGCTATTGGTCTCCTAGTCGCTGAATCTGCCGATTGTGGTTGCTTATTTGGAGGTTCAGGCCGGTTTGATGTCACCCGAAGTTGGGGCGGCCCTGCTGGGCGGCAGCCTGCTATCAGTGTTGGTCTTGCCTGCAGTGGCTTTGGCGATCAAGCGCTGAATTGGTTACTCCTGCGCTGCCAAGAGCCTTTTTCGCCCGCCCCGCAGAAGAGGTGGCGCCTGAGCTGGTTGGCTGCCTGCTGGTGAAACGGCAAGCAGGTGGAGAGCTATTGCGAGGCGTGATTGTGGAAACGGAGGCGTATTGCCAGGGCGAGCCCGCCTGCCATGGGCATCGCCGCCGCACCCCGAGCAACGAAACCCTGTTTGGGGAGCCTGGGCGGTTTTATGTCTATGTGAGCTATGGCATTCACCACTGCGTCAAGCGAGCCGTGTCGCAGAAGACCCCAATCTGGGCTTGATTTTTCAGAGTTGGCAGTAGAGGAGCCAGCCAATATCCAAGCCACCCCAAAGGATTTCCCAGATTTTTCCTCCCAGAGACCCCCACGGCTACGAACGGCTACAAGCCGAGTTGGCTGGCTTGGCTTTGTCAGTGGTGGAGCCGTAGCCCTGGTGTCAGCAGCAGCGGCACCCCGTGAAGAAACCACCTTCCCTACGCAACAACAACGGCAGCCTCCAGGTCAGGGTGCGGATTGATGGGCGTGATGCGTTTATCAACCGCCTGGGTCGCTGGAGTGACCCTGTGGCAGTCGCAAAAGCCCACGCCATCGCCGCCCAAATCTGGAGCGACTACTTCCAGGGCACCTTTGACCGCAGCCTGATGGCATATCAACCCCTCATAGGCGGCAAGGAGGTGGGGCTGCTGGAGGCGCTGAGGCTGAGAGCAGAGAGCAAGCGTCAGGCTGCTGCTATTCACGCCTACAGGCTGCTGCAGCGGTATGGGCAACCCATCCGCAACCGCAGTGATGCTGAGGCATTCCTGGCGTGGTTACGGGCAGAGGGATTGAGCGACTGCACCATCGCTGGGCTGATGACCCACTACCGCCAGTGCTCTGGTGGCAACCGCCATCTGTTTTCTCACAAGCTGAAGTGGCAGCGGCGGTCGGTGCAGAGCGATGTGCTGAGCGTGGAGGAAATCCAATCGGTGCTGGCTGACCTCAAGGAGAAGGAGAGCTGGTATTACCCCCTGTTTGTGCTGTGGCTGAGCACTGGGATGAGGAATGCAGAAATCAGGGGCTTGACCTGGGATTGCATCCGCTGGGAAGAAGGTGAGGTGCTGGTGATGAAGAGCCTGCGGCGTGACGGGTATTCCAGCGGGAAGGTGGAGTGGGCTCCCACGAAAACGGGTAAGGAGCGTGTGGTGCCGCTGACGCTCCTGGTGCTGGATGTGCTGAGAGAGCATCAGCAGCAGATGGAGCAGCTGGGCATCTACGACGCTTATGGGCTTGTCTTTGTCACGCCAACCAGCCAAAGCAATGTCTATGACCACCTGCTGGGTCGTGTCTGGCATCGCAGCCTGCAGCGTTGTGGGTTGAAGCCGAGGCGTCTCTATGCCCAGCGGCACAGCTTTCTGTCTCACGCTTTGGCGATGGGCAACTCACCAGCTGATTTGGCAGCGGCGGCAGGTCATTCCACCAAGATGCTTCTGGATACTTATGCCAAGCCCACAGGCAGATTGAAGATGCCGACCTGGGTGACAGCCTGAAGCTGAATATCAAAAAAGATGTTACGAGCCAAGCTATAAAAGTGGGTGCGTCGGTAGGTGATGCACGGCGGAAATATCAATAAAAACAAGCTTGTGTTGTGTATCGCTGTTGTTGGCTTGGCTTGCGATTGATGGAATGTCAGTAAATTCTCATATTGGTGCCCTGTAAAACCTGCAACTTGCATAAATAAAAATCGCCTGCAGTGCTCGCTCGGTGGATTGAGGAGCAACAGCTGCGAGCAACTCAACAGAAGAGAAGAGCTGGGTGCCAAAGCGTGTGCCAGTGCTTCAGCGTGAGAAGAAACAGGAGAAAATCAAATGACCCAGATACAGCAAGAAGAGCGCCAACAAGCCCAGCATCTCAAGCGAAAAATCAAACGCCTCATTCACGACCAGCTCAACAGCATCAATCCTTGGTGGCTTGTCAGCTTCCATTACCGAGACCACCACAGCAAGGAAGATGAGTTACACCAAGATGTGGCTGACCTGAAACGAAAACTCCATCGCATCATCTACAAGAGCCGTGATAAGACCATCAAGGGTGCTGGTGAATACCCCTACCCAAGAATGCTTTTCTTCCACGAAACCAGTCATCAGGGCACAGGTCAGTTTCACACGCACCTGATTGTTGAGAAGATGCCAACGAGCCTAAATACCCAATATGAGATGGAAACCCTGTTTCACAAGCGACTGCCCCAGAAAGTCAAGGCACTCTCCAAGTGGAAATCCATAGACATTCAACGCATCAATCCTGATGAGCCTGACTACAGACGCATCAGCAGTTATTTGGGTAAGCAGACCAACCTGGAGCTGATTGCCCTTGACCCATTCAACAGCGACCTATCACCCCAAGCAAAATGAGAAGACATCAACTCACCATCACCTACCCAGAAGGCGACGCCCAGCAACTCCACCAGGCACTGCTCCTGCTGAAGAGAAGTCGCTGTCTGAATATCTCAGCTTTCTGTAGAGCGGCGATTGCAGAGAAGCTGGAGCGAATGGCTGTAGGGAAGTGAAAAGTTATACACTGCGCCTGGATTTGGTATCCCAGAAAAAACTTGCAATGCTTCTGGCTCGGTATAGGCTAAGGAGCGTTGAGGCTTATCTTGTCAAATGCATAGAAGCTGACTGGCTTAGGGATGCTTAATTGGTGAGCTCTGACTTGTAGCAGTTGTTGCCCGCATACGGCATCCAGTTGCAAGACCAGAAATTTCCACTTGCATCAATCCCCGAGCAGCCGCCATAGCTTTTGCCGACACCGTAACAATTCTCGCTCCAAAAAGAGCCAGTGCGGTAGTTGGAGCCCTGGAGCGTCATAGTTGAGCCTATTCGGCATATTAAATATGTGCTTCCATGGTTTCCTTGAATATTTTGGCAGGCTGCTTGCGCTGGCTCAATAGTTATTGCTTGAAAAATGCCAAGAGCAACGGGTAGCAGGGCTGCTTTCGCCCACCCTCGTTTTCGCATGGTTGTGGGTGCCGCTGATACTTTCATAGCACTTGGCGGCTGATGGCGAGTATTCCTGTATCCATGCAATATCTGCATAACCCAGCACCCTCCCAATAGCCTCCACCCATCCCCCAAGCCACTCCCGTAGCCACCGCGACCACCCAGCACCTCCCCCAAGCCTTCTTCGCCCGCCCCGCAGAAGAGGTGGCGCCTGAGCTGGTTGGCTGCCTGCTGGTGACTTCCTGCTGGTGACTTCCTGCTAGTGACTCAGCCAAGCAGGGCGCCTGACGAAGGGTAGTTGCCACCTAAATGTCTCACTATTCTGTAGGTAGGCGATTGACTTAGCCCATTATGGAGAGGTATTAATTTTGCCTTGCGATTCCCAGCTCAAGCCCAGTAGCTTTTCGCATTATTGGGTAGAATACTTTATTTGAATTTGAATCATTTAGTGATATTATGAGCGATTCGGTGTTTCCCCCAGTGGATTTCCAGCTTATTGTGTATGAATAATTTTTGGCTAATCTTTCCACGACGTTGTGATGATAGCCGCTTGCAAATGAGTCGTCTTCCGATGACCGCCTGAAGTAATCGTATGACAAGACCTGATTCGGTTGTATTGAGATGGCGGGAATGGCGCTGGCTGCACTTGGAGTTATGGAGATGACCTCTGGTGTGATGTTTATTGCGCATGGCGTCTGTGATGACCCGCGAGTGCATTCGGCTGTGGGGAATGACTGGGCTTGTGCTTTTAAGTTAAGTAGTCCGCCGATAAGAAGCAGGAGGATGGCTTTTCGTTTCACGAGGATTTTGATTTAGTGTGCAACAACTGCGCCATCAGGGAATGGCATGCATAGAGTATTCAATACATCATTCCTCCATCTCTCTTTGATTTGATTTTCGGCAAATTCACATTGACTTGAGCTGTTGTAAATGATGGCAATGCTTGAGGCAGCAGCACCATTGCCCTTGCTAAGCATGAATCCAGCTTGTCCGCCCAGATAGCCAAATGTTGCCAATAAGAGGTAGCGCTGCGGCGCTGGAGCCTGCGCTGCTGCCGTAGGTAAAATGGTTGCCGATGCAGCATTCTGCGGCAGAGCTACGGCTGGCTTGGATTGTGCTAGGGCGACAGCGGGGTTGACGGCGGCTGCGAATAGGGCGCCCACTAATGCTCTTTTCAGTTTTATCATGAAAATAAATTCGCTTTTGTCCTTTATAGCATGTCCTCGGATGGATTTACCCCTGTTTATATCTTTTAACGCCTCTCGCTCTTGCGGCTGGTGGTCCTGGCTGGAGGGTGTTTTGTATGGGTTTAGTCGCATCCCCTCCCAATATCCTTCCCCATCTCCATCCAAGCCACCCCCATAGCCACCACGCCCGCCCAAGACCTCCCAGTCCTCTCCCAATCCTTCTTCGCCCGCCCCGCAGAAGCGGTGGCGCCTGATTTGATTGGCTGCCTGCTGGTGAAACGGCAACTAGATGGCGAGCTGCTGCGAGGCGTGATTGTGGAAACGGAGGCGTATTGCCAAAGCGAGCCTGCCTGCCACGGGCATCGCCGCCGCACCCCGAGCAACGAAACCCTGTTTGGGGAGCCTGGGCGGTTTTATGTCTATGTGAGCTATGGCATTCACCACTGCGTCAACGTGGTGACAGGCCGCGCCGATTGGGCCAATGGAGTGTTGCTGCGGGCCGCATGGTTGCCCGGAGAGCCCGAGCGGATTGCGGCTGGCCCGGCCCTGTTGGCCAAGCGGTTTGGCTTGTGCAAGCGCCATGACGCCAAGGCGGTGGATCCAAGGGGTGGTGTTTGGTTGGCCCCCCGGCCCGCAGAGGTGTCAGCCGCCTTGCTGAGTTCCGGGTCCAAGGGCCTGGTCCAAACCACCCGCATCGGTCTGTCCCAGGGGCAAGAGGTGCCTTGGCGTTGGTATTGGCAGGCCAGCCGCAGTGTCAGTCGGCGGATGCGCGGTGATCGCCAGCCAACCGGCTCCCCTTGCAAGCTGCCCCTGGCCCTTTAGGTTGACTGCGTTTGTGCAGCCTGCGTTTTGAGCGGTTGGAGTCACCGCCATGTGCTCGATCTGGCGGCCTTCTCGCTAGACGACTACGCCACCGTGCTGGAGTTGGCCCAGCGGTTTCGTGCGATGCCCGTGGCGGGGGCGCGCAAGCTGCCTGCCCTCCAAGGGCGGCTGATGACCAGCTTGTTTTTCGAGCCCAGCACCCGCACCCGCAGCAGTTTTGAGTTGGCGGCCAAGCGTTTGTCGGCCGATGTCCAGAGTTTTTCGCCGTCGTCCAGTTCCTTGAGCAAGGGCGAAAGCCTGCTCGATACGGCCCGCACCTATGTGGCCATGGGCGCCAATGTGCTGGTCGTGCGCCACCAGTGCGCGGGCGTTCCCCAAGGATTGGCGCGGGATCTTGATCAGGCCGGCGAGGGTGTGGCCGTGCTTAATGCAGGCGATGGCCTCCACAGCCATCCCAGCCAGGGCTTGCTCGATCTGTTCACCCTGGCCCGCCACTTCAATCCTCAGTCGCCTACGCCAGAAGCCCTGCGCGGTAAGCGGATTGTGATCGTGGGCGATGTGCTCCATTCGCGGGTGGCCCGTTCCAATCTTTGGGCCCTCACGGCCTGTGGCGCCCATGTGGTGCTGTGCGGCCCGCCAACCTTGCTCCCGCAGGCCTTTGCCGAGTTTGTGGTGGCGCCGCCCCCTGGCCAGGCCACCGATCCGGTGGCCGAGCGCGGCACTGTGACGGTGGTCCGCAGCCTGGATCAGGCCCTGCCCGGTGCCGATGCGGTGATGACCCTGCGTCTTCAGAAAGAGCGCATGCGCCAACACCTGCTCACCAGTCTGGATCAGTACCACCGCCAATACGGCCTCAACCACCAGCGCTTGGCGTTATGCAGCCCCGGCGTACCGGTGCTCCACCCAGGCCCGGTGAATCGGGGGGTGGAGATGGCGGGGGCCCTGCTGGATGATCCCAACCTCAGCCTGGTGGAAGAGCAGGTGCGCAATGGCATCCCCATTCGTATGGCGCTGCTCTATTTATTGGCCGCTTAGAGGTTGGCCGGAAACAAGTTGGAGACCTAAAGCAGCTTGAAGCCGTCTAGCAGCAAGCCGTAGAGCAGGCCCAATCGGGCCATGTCCAGGAGTTGCAGGATCAGACGGTCGCCTTGTCGGCGCAACAAGGGGCCCCGGGCCCGAATCGCCAGTTCAATGGCGCTCACACAAATCAATGCCCCAACGGGATCGAGTTCGGAGAGGGCGCCACTGATCGTGCCGATGGCTCCGCCGATGCTGAAGCTGATCAGCAGCACGATCAACTGCAACGACAGCCGCCGCCAGGGATTGGAGGCCCAGCCCTCCAGGGAGGCGATCGCTTGGGCCACCCGTTGCTGAAAGCGGGTCTGCTGGTAGCGGGGTTTGGGCAATCCCGTTGTCACAGCGCTGATTTAGCGTTGAGGAATCTTGGAAAAAGAGGGGGGCAGGGAAGTTGGCTTTCGGTGATCCCCATCACCCGGCCCAAGCCCTGCCAAACCCTGTCTACACCATCTCTGGTGTATTGGCGGGTTTTTACCGCTACAGATAGGGGATTCCAATAAAAAAGCCCTGGCCGAAGCCGGGGCTGGGTGATGGGGACAGTGACCACCTAAGCGTTGGCTGGCTTTGGGATCCATTGGTCTTCGGCCGTTTGATGGAGCGTCCCTCGGGCCTTGACGTTGAAACCACCAAGTTCAGGCGGTCACAGCAAATGCACCGCAGTTAGCCTTCGCTGTCCTTTTTGCGAGAGCCCTTGCCTTCAAGCAGTTCGAGCAGGGCTTCCATCTGGGCCATCACCCCACGCACTTCGCCAGCTTCTGGTAGCAGCCCATCTTCCTGGACCCCCTGGTGCATTTCCCGGAGTTCCTGGCGGATGTAGCGCAGGTGACTCACAACCTGCTCACGCTTGGACTGCGACATAAAAAAGACTGATCGTGTTGTCCCTTTTACCCCATCGCCGGTTTACTTCTCGCCGAACTGGGCCTTGGCCTGCTCATAAAAGGCTTCGTCGATCTCGTTTTGCCCCGCTTCTGAGGCAAGTCCCTCAATTCTGCGCCGCACGATGGGGCGCACAAAAAAAGGCACTTCCTTCAGCTTGGCCTCGGCGGTGGTGGTCCAATTCATGGAGTGGAGAATAGGGGACTCGAACCCCTGACCTCTGCGGTGCGATCGCAGCGCTCTACCAGCTGAGCTAAATCCCCAAGGGCCCATGTAGGGGAACCAAAGTTCCACGGGTTGGGCCATTATCTCCAAGAGCCATTTGAAGCGGCCCCTGGCCGATCTCCGCCATGACCGAGTCGATCACGCCTGAACGGCTCGCCGCCTTTGACGAAGCCTCTACGGCGGAGCTGGCCCGGCGCCTGGATGAGGACGACTACCCCAGTGCCTTTGACGGCCTTGCCGATTGGCATTTGATGCGCGCCTTGGCCATCCATCGGCCAGAGCTGGCCAGGCCCTACGTGCATTTGGTCGACCAGGAACCCTTCGATGAGGACTGAAGGCGCACCGCGTCCTGCCGCCAGCCCTGATCCCCTGGCCGGACGCAGGATTTTGGTGGCGATCACCGGCAGCATCGCTGCGGTGAAGATGCCCCTAGTGGTGAGCGCGCTGGCTAAGCGCGGGGCCCAGGTGCGCTGTGTACTCACCGCCAGTGCGGCCTCCTTGGTCAGTCCGGTGGCCCTGGCTTCCCTCAGCCGCCACCAGTGCTATCTGGATGCGGATCAATGGAGCCATCAGGCGCCCCGGCCCCTGCACGTGGAGTTGGCCGAATGGGCCGAGCTGGTGCTGGTCGCCCCCCTGAGCGCCACGAGCCTGGGCCGTTGGGTGCATGGCTTGGCCGACACCCTGCTGGCGAGCACCCTGCTGGCCACGGAGGCCCCAGTGGTGGCCGCCGCCGCGATGAATACATCGATGTGGCAAGCCCCACCGGTGCAGGGCAATTGGCAGGCACTCCAAGGCTTTGGGCGGGTGCTGGCCCTTGGGCCTGCCCCGGGTCTGCTCGCCTGTGATCGCCAGGGGGATGGCCGGATGGCGGAGCCAGAGCAACTCCTCTTGGCGCTCGAATCCCTAGCCCTCTGGGGTTGGCAGCGCGATTGGCAGGGCCTGGCCCTATTGGTGAGTGCGGGGCCCACCCGGGAAGCCCTGGATCCGGCCCGTTTCCTCAGCAATGGCAGCACGGGCCTGATGGGCGTTCTGTTGGCCCAAGCGGCTCGACTACGCGGCGCTTCGGTTCAGTTGGTCCACGGCCCTCTGCAGGTGCACCCAGGGCTCCTGGAGGGTTTGCTCTGCACCCCAGTTCAAACCGCTGCCCAGATGCAGGCTGCCCTCTCGGCGGCCCAGGGGCAGGTGGATGCCATCGCCATGGCCGCCGCCGTTGCCGACCATCGCCGCGTGGAGCCCCTGGCCCGCAAGCTCAGCAAGCAGGAGCTTGGCGAGCTCTGGGTGGAGGGTTGGGAGCAGGTGCCCGATCTTTTGGCTGGTTTGGTGGCCAGCCGGCCCCCCGGCCAGGCGATTTTGGCTTTTGCGGCCCACTCGGGGGATGGGCTCGCAGCCGCCCGCGAGAAATTAAGCCGCAAGGGTTGTGATTGGTTGTTTGCCAATCCCATCGATCAGCCCGATGCCGGTTTTGGCAGCCCCACCAACCAGGGTTGGTTGCTGGGGCCAGGCGGCCAGGACATCCAGCTCCAGCCAGCTTCCAAGCTCGCCATTGCCCACCAACTCTTGACGGCGCTCAGGCCGCCAGGGCCTCTGCCGGGGCATCGGGTTCTGCCTCGAGCTGAAGCAAATCCATAAAGGTGCGCAGCTGCAACCTCGGGATGTAGGGCCAGCCGCCACTGCGTTCCATGTTTTGAAGCAGGTTGAACAGCTGGCTGCGGTCGGAGGGCAGGCTGCCCCGGAAGACTCCGTCCTGGACGGTGCGGTGCAGCTGCTCAATCTGACGAAGCAGTTCAAGCAGGGCATCGGGGTTGCCGTTGAGCTCTTGCGCCAGTTGCTGCAGGCTTTGAAGCTGGTTCGACAGGCTGGTTTGCTGGGCGGGAGTGAGGCTCATATCTCGGTTCACACGCTCGACGGGATCGCCGCTGGCGATGGGCTCTGCATACAGGTTGTTGAGAGCCGCGACATCGTACGGGCAATCAGGTTTGTGCACCCGTAGGATCCGCCGAAGCCCAGTTCCCATCCACCGTCTCTGCGGCGTTTCCCCATGAGTTTTCGTCCTCTGCTGGCCCTTGTGCTGGCGCTGTGCCTGACCCTGGTGACCGCGTGCAGCGGTGGGGCCAAGGCGGTTGATCGCTCCAACCTCACCTACGACGACATCCACAACACCGGCCTGGCCAACAACTGTCCGACCCTGCCCGATTCGGCCCGGGGTTCGATTGCCCTCGACGCGGGCTCGAAGTATCAGCTGCGTGAAATCTGCATGCACCCCCAAGAGGTGTATGTGAAGGGCGAGCCCGCCAACAAGCGCCAGGAAGCCCAGTTTGTGGCTGGCAAAATCCTGACCCGCTTCACCTCCAGCCTTGACCAGGTCTATGGCGACCTGGATGCGGGTGCCACTGGTTTGTCCTTCAAGGAACTTGGGGGCATCGACTTCCAGCCGATCACCGTGCTGCTCCCCGGCGGCGAGGAAGTCCCCTTCACCTTCTCCAGTAAGGAGTTGGTGGCCCAGGCCGATGGTGCTTCCATCACCACTAGCACCGATTTCAACGGCAGCTTCCGGGCGCCCAGCTACCGCACCAGCAACTTCCTAGATCCCAAGGGCCGTGGTTTGACCACGGGCTACAGCAGCGCCATGGGCCTGGTTCCCGCTGGTGATGAGTTCACCGGTGAAACGGTCAAGCGCTACGTCGACGGCACGGGCACCATGAACCTTTCCATCACCAAGGTCGATGAGGCCACCGGAGAATTTGCAGGGGTGTTCACGGCCATCCAACCCTCCGACTCCGACATGGGCACCAAGGCCGTTGTCGATGTGAAGATCATTGGCCAGCTCTACGGCCGCCTCGAGAAGGCCTGAGCCTTCAATCCACTCGCGCCAGGGGCCCCAGGGCTTCTTTGGGGGCCCCGCTAGGGGCCCTTTTTGATGGCCGGCCGCAGGCCGTAGATGGCTCACCGGGCTGGTCTGGGAGAATCCTGACTCTCCGTTCTTGCCGCCAGATGTCTGCCACCGCAACCGGCCTGATTGCCCCCCATGGCGGTTCCTTGGTGGATCTGATGGTGCCCGCCGTTGAACGCGAGGCGGTCAAGGCCAGCGCCACCAAGGTTGTGGAGTGCAGTGATCGCAACGCCTGCGATGTGGAGCTGTTGGTGGTGGGTGGGTTCTCGCCCCTGCGGGGCTTCATGCCCCAAGCCGACTACGACTCCGTGGTGGCAACGAACCGCACCACCAGCGGCTTGCTGTTTGGCCTGCCGATCGTCTTCGACACCGCCGATGCCAGCATTGGCCTTGGCGATCGCCTCCTACTGACCTACCGCGGCCAGAACCTGGCGGTGTTCACGGTGGAGAGCAAGTGGGAGCCCGACAAGGCCAAGGAAGCCCAGGGCTGTTACGGCACCACCTCCATTGAGCACCCCGCCGTCAAGATGATCGCCACCGAGCGTGGGCGCTTCTATTTGGGCGGCACGGTGCAGGGCCTGGCTCTGCCGAGCCGGGTGTTCCCTTGCAAAACGCCCGCAGAAGTCAGGGTAAACCTGCCAGAGGGCCAGGACGTGGTGGCCTTCCAGTGCCGCAATCCCATCCACCGGGCCCACTACGAGTTGTTCACCCGGGCCCTGGACGCCAGCAACGTCAGCTCGGCTGGCGTGGTGCTGGTGCATCCCACCTGTGGACCCACCCAGGACGATGACATCGCCGGGGAAGTGCGCTTCCAAACCTATGAGCGTCTGGCGGCAGAGGTGAACAATCCCCGGATCCGCTGGGCCTATTTGCCCTACTCGATGCACATGGCTGGCCCCCGGGAGGCCTTGCAGCACATGATCATCCGCAAGAACTACGGCTGCACCCACTTCATCATTGGCCGCGATATGGCGGGTTGCAAGTCGTCTCTCAGCGGCGACGACTTCTATGGCCCCTACCAGGCCCAGGACTTTGCCCGCGACAACGCCCCCGAGCTGGGCATGGAAACGGTGCCCTCCCTCAACCTCGTTTACACCGAAGAGGAGGGCTACGTGACGGCCGAGCATGCCAAGGGGCAGGGTTTGCACGTGAAAAAGCTGAGTGGCACCCAGTTCCGCCAGATGCTCCGCGGCGGCGAGGAGATCCCCGAGTGGTTTGCCTTCCGTAGTGTGGTCGACGTGCTGCGGGCCGGGGCCTGAGCCTGAGCCAGCCCCTGGGCCCTAGGGCCCAGTTAACATTCCTTTACTTAATTCTCACGAGCCGTGAAAAAGCGCTGGCGGAATGCGGGGCTCTATGTCCTCCTGGTGATCGTGATGATCGCCGTGGGCACGGCCTTCCTGGATCGCCCTGAGGCGGCTAACGCTCCGCGCACCCTGCGCTACAGCGACTTTGTGGAAGCTGTTCAGGGCAACGAAGTGTCTCGGGTGCTGATCTCGCCCGATCGCGGCACGGCCCAGGTGGTGGAGAACGACGGCAGTCGTGCCGTGGTCAACCTGGCCCCCGACAAGGACCTGCTCAAGCTGCTCACCGACCACAACGTCGACATTGCGGTGCAGCCGAGCCGTGAACCAGCTGCGTGGCAGCAGGCCATTGGCAGTTTGATTTTCCCCCTTCTGTTGTTGGGAGGTCTGTTCTTCCTGTTGCGCCGGGCCCAAGGGGGCGGCGGCAACCCCGCCATGAGCTTCGGCAAGAGCAAGGCCCGCCTGCAGATGGAGCCCCAAACCCAGGTCACCTTTGGTGATGTGGCCGGTATTGAGGGCGCCAAGCTCGAGCTCACCGAGGTTGTCGACTTCCTCAAAAACCCCGACCGTTTCACCGCCGTCGGAGCAAAAATCCCCAAGGGAGTGTTGCTGGTGGGCCCTCCGGGTACGGGTAAAACCCTGCTCGCCAAGGCCGTGGCCGGGGAAGCTGGCGTTCCCTTCTTCTCGATCTCCGGTTCGGAGTTTGTCGAGATGTTTGTGGGTGTGGGCGCTAGTCGGGTGCGCGACCTGTTTGAGCAGGCCAAAAAAAGCGCGCCTTGCATCGTCTTCATTGATGAAATTGATGCCGTGGGCCGCCAGCGCGGGGCCGGTCTCGGCGGTGGAAACGATGAGCGGGAGCAAACCCTCAACCAACTCCTCACCGAGATGGATGGCTTTGAGGGCAACACCGGCATCATCATCGTGGCCGCCACAAACAGGCCCGATGTGCTCGACCAGGCCCTGCTAAGGCCGGGCCGTTTTGATCGGCAAGTGGTGGTGGATCGCCCCGATTACAGCGGTCGCCTGCAGATTCTTGAGGTCCATGCCCGGGGCAAGACCCTCGCCAAGGATGTGGACCTCGACAAGGTGGCGCGCCGCACCCCTGGCTACACCGGCGCTGATTTGGCCAATTTGCTCAATGAGGCCGCGATCCTGGCGGCCCGCAGGCAGCTCACCGAAGTTGCCATGGATGAGGTCAACGACGCCATCGAGCGCGTCATGGCTGGCCCTGAGAAAAAAGACCGGGTGATGAGCGAGAAGCGCAAGCGCCTGGTGGCTTATCACGAGGGCGGCCATGCCTTGGTCGGTGCCTTGATGCCCGACTACGACCCCGTTCAGAAGATCAGCATCATTCCCCGGGGCCAGGCCGGTGGCCTCACCTTCTTCACCCCCTCGGAAGAGCGGATGGAATCGGGCCTCTACTCCCGTTCCTACTTGCAAAACCAGATGGCTGTTGCCCTCGGTGGCCGGGTGGCCGAAGAGATCGTCTACGGAGAAGACGAGGTGACCACAGGTGCCTCCAACGATCTGCAGCAGGTGGCCCGGGTCGCCCGCCAAATGGTGACGCGCTTTGGCATGAGTGATCGCCTGGGTCCAGTGGCTTTAGGCCGCAGCCAGGGTGGGATGTTCCTGGGTCGCGATATGGCGGCCGAGCGCGACTTCTCTGAAGACACGGCTGCAGCCATCGACGAAGAGGTGTCGTTGTTGGTGGCGGAGGCCTACAAGCGGGCTACGGAGGTTCTCAAGACCAACCGCTCCGTGCTTGATGAGCTCGCCGACATGCTCGTTGAAAAGGAGACGGTGGATGCCCAAGACCTGCAGGAGCTTCTGATTCGCCGGGATGTCAGGGTTGCTGAGTACGTCTGAACCCCAGACACCAGAGAGCGATTTGATCGCTGCGTTGCACCGCCAGCCCCTGCTTGTGGTGCTTCGTTCTATCGAGCCCCTGGCGCTACTGCCCCAGATCGAGCGCTTGCAGGCCCTGGGGATTCACCAGGTGGAATTGGCCTGGAGCCCCCATCCCCAGTGGGTACAGCAGTGCCAGGCCCTGCAGGAGCGCTTCGCCTCCATGGCCTTTGGGTCTGCCTCGATCTGCTCGCTTGCCGGGCTGGACGCCACCGCTGCAGCGGGGCTCCGTTACGCCGTTTCTCCCGTTTTGGAACGCAGCCTGGTGAAGCGGGCAAAGGAGTTGGGCCTCGCCCTTGTGCCCGGGGTGATGACCCCCAGCGAGGTGCACCAGGCCAGGGAGTGGGGCTGCCGGCTGGTGAAGCTTTTTCCGGCGATCACCCTGGGCAAGGACTACTGGAGCCGGCTAGCACCTCCCTTGGGGCCGTTGCCCTTTTGTATCGCCGCCGGTGGCCTCGCTCCGGCTGATGGGATCCCCTGGTTGGAGGCCGGGGTGGATGCGGTGGCCCTGGGCGGTTCCTTGGCCCAAGGCGCCGCTTGGGAGGGATTGGCGACCCTTGTCGAGGGCCTGGGAGGCATGCTTGTTTCGGCGCTTTAAGGTCGTTCTTGCCGCTGCGCTAATGACGCTTTTGGTGGAGCCATTGCCGCAGCCTCGACGCTGCTTAGTTGGCATGCTGCGTCTTTAGTGCTACTAGTGAGAAAGAGATTGTCTCTTCCCATGGCCCAGGTGACTATCCAGCTCAGCGACAAAGCGCTTGCTTTGGTCGCCCAGCTCCAAAAGGAAATCTTCAATCGCCGCCGTAAGAAGGTGTCGGTCGCTGGCGTTGTCGAAACCCTGGTTGAGAGTGGGGCGAAATCCCAATCCGACAAGCGGTTCGCAACCTCGTGGAAAAACCTGATCACCGACATTGAGAAAGCGGCCAAGGTTGCCGACGCCCATGGCGCCAAGCCAGCCAACCTCACCGATGCCGAGTGGGCGATGGTGTTGAGCCACCGCACCCGGGCTCCGAAAGCTCCTCCCGCCCGCAAGCCTGAGGCCCGAACGCCTGCGGCGAAAAAGGCCCCAGCCCGCAAACCCGTTGCCAAGGCAGCTGCTGCCAAGGCCGACCCCAATCAGGCCGTAGCGCTGAAGCCTGGGGCAACCAAAAAGCCTGGTCCAAAAGCCACTGCTCCAAAAACCACTGCTCCAAAAGCCACCTCAGAAAAAGCGGCTTCTCCAAAACCTGCAGCGAAAAAACCTGCCGTCAAAAAACCTGCAGTAACAAAGCCCACAGCGGCTAAGCCCGCAGTCAAAAAAGCTGCCGTCAGAAAGCCTGCCGCCAAAAAGCCCGCTGTCAAAAAGCCTGCATCGACAGCACCAAGCGCTAACGGGGCCGTGGTCGCCGCTCCGTTCTAGGGCCCAGGGCTGCTTCCCCATAGGCCTGGCTCCCAATAGGGCTGGCTCCCCAATCCAGGCCCGATTACCAAAGGCTGCATTGGGCCTGTTGTTGGAGCAGGTGATCGGCGAGCACGAGGGCCACCATGGCTTCCACCATCGGTACGGCCCTCGGTAGAACACACGGGTCGTGCCTGCCCTTCGACTCCAGCGTTGTGGCGGCACCACTGGAATCAATGGTTTGCTGCGCCTTGCGAATCGTGGCCGTGGGTTTGAAAGCAACCCGCAGCAGGATCGATTCACCGTTGCTGATGCCTCCCTGAATCCCGCCTGAATTGTTGGTGGCGGTCCGCAGGCTGCCATCGGTGGTGGGCAGGAAGGCGTCGTTGTGTTGGCTGCCCTTCAGCAGGGTGCCGGCAAAACCGGAGCCGATTTCAAAGCCCTTTGTCGCAGGCAGCGACATCACGGCTTTGGCGAGGTCGGCTTCCAGCTTGTCAAAGACTGGCGTGCCCATCCCGACGGGTGGATTGCGCACCACGCACTCGATCACCCCCCCACAGGAGTCGCCTTCCAGGCCAATGGCCTCAATGCGCTCGATCATCTGCTCGGCGATCGCCTGGTCAGGGCAGCGAACAATGTTCGCTTCCACGGCTTCGAGGCTCACCCCAGCGGGATCCACGTTGGCTTCGATGGTGTGAATGCGGCGTACCCAGGCGATCACCTCGGTGCCGTGGGCCTTGGCCAGCAGTTGTTTGGCAATGGCTCCAGCGGCCACGCGGCCAATCGTTTCGCGGGCGGAGGCGCGTCCACCACCACTGCGGGCCTGGATGCCGTACTTCGCCTGATAAGTGGCATCGGCATGGGAGGGCCGAAAGGCCACTTGCATTTCCTTGTAATCGCCGGGCCGTTGGTCCTTGTTGCGCACCACCATGGCGATTGGTGTGCCCAGGGTGACCCCTTCGAGCAGACCGCTGAGGATTTCAACTTGGTCGGCTTCCTTGCGTGGGGTGGTGATTTTGCTTTGACCCGGTTTGCGGCGATCCAGTTCGGCCTGGATGGCCTCGAGGTCGAGGTCAAGCCGTGGCGGGCAGCCATCGACGATCACCCCCACACCGCCCCCGTGGGATTCCCCGAAGGTGCTGATCTGAAAGAGCTTCCCGAAGCTGCTGCCCATCACATGGTTTCGATCGTTGGAGCCTACCCAGAAGCCCTAGAGCAAGGTGGGATCGGCCCCGACAGGACGGTCCTGGCTTGGTAGGTCTGTCAACAGCGCGAAGTCGGCGAAGTCAAATCCCGGCCCAACGCAGCAGCTCACCAGGGACCACGCCCCAAGACAGCGGGCTGCCTGCCAATGGTCCGCGGGCACCACGGCTACGGGCTGGTGGTCGGATCCGAGCAGGATCCTGGCGGTGGGGCCGCCCTGGGGCGGAAGCCAGCTGAGCTCCAAGGGATCACCTCCGGCATGGGCCCAGACCTCGTCTGCTCCGCTCACCCTGTGCCAACGGCTGGTTTCACCCTTCCCGAGCAGAAACAGGATCACCGTGAGTCCGGCCCGCAGCGATCCGTCTGGGCGGTGGACCCGTATTGGGCTGCGATGGATCTCCCGGTACCAGCCCCCCTCTGGATGGGGCTGCAGGTGGAGTTGCGCAATTGTTTCTTCGAAGCTCTGCATGGGATTCAACAACGAACCGCCTTATCGAAACCCATAAAAAAGCCCCCTCTTGTGGAGGGGGCTTGGGGGTTCCATCAAGGCCTATTCAGCCTCAGCAAGGCTTTTAGCCTCAGCCAATCGCAGGAGCGGTCAGAGCCACGGGGGTGGCTTCTGCTGCTGCCAGGTCGAGGGGGAAGTTGTGAGCGTTGCGCTCGTGCATCACTTCCATACCCAGACCAGCGCGGTTCAGCACATCAGCCCAGGTGTTCAGCACGCGGCCTTGGCCGTCGAGGATCGACTGGTTGAAGTTGAAACCGTTCAGGTTGAAGGCCATCGTGCTCACGCCAAGGGCGGTGAACCAGATGCCCACAACGGGC
>Ga0310323_10033_pt1 | contig 30659 bp, 27 predicted proteins | sample LakEriER3TotalD7_FD_195537 | JGI IMG/M metagenome (GOLD analysis project Ga0310323, IMG submission 195537) | Enriched freshwater cyanobacterial communities from Lake Erie, Ohio, United States - ER36.Total.D7 (v2) (version 2) | ecosystem: Environmental > Aquatic > Freshwater > Lake | place: USA...
TTTGTCGCCCTCTCGGCCCCCGCCCAGCGGCGCCTGCAGGAGAGCAGCAGCCAGCGCAGCTATGGCCCTGGCCAGCTGCTCAGCAGCGGGGCCCTCATCCCCAGCGAGTTGCTGCTGATCGTCTCTGGCGAGGCCCGGCTGCTGGCACGCACCGACGGGCGCCTGCGCACGGTCACCAAGTTGGGACCCGGCGAGCTAATCGGCCTGGCCTCCCTGCTGCGCGCCTCGCCCTGCGAAGAGGTGAGCGCCTCCCTTGGGGTTGAGGTGATCGCGCTGCCGGATGCCCTAGTGCTGGAGCTGCTCCAGAACGAGCAGGGATTTGCCGCCTGGTGCGCCGACCACCTGTTCAGCGCCGAACTAGTTGCCCTGCTTGCCCTCCAGCTGGAGCGCCACCCCCAGGGTTCGGCCTCCCTGCCCAGCCTGCTGGCCAGGGCCCGGGAGGTGGCTCGCCTGGTGCCAGCCACCCAGGCCGGCCTGGCCGAGCTCCCCCCAGGGATGCAGCTTCTGGTGGCCAGCCACAACATTGAATCCCACCCGTTGGGCGCCCGGCTCAATCCAGCCAGTGGGGTGCCCACGAGCCTGCCGCCCCTGCCGCCCCGCCTGATCGCCCTGCCCGCCGACCTCTTTGACGCGGTTGCCGGCCTGCCCCCTGGCAGCGAGGAGCCGGCAACCTACGCCGAAGCCGTGGCCCTACCGCCCCTGGCTTCCGGCCTGGAACTGGGTCAGCGGGATCGGCCCAGTTTCACCCTGCTGCGGGGCACTGGCCCCCTGGAGGAAACCCTGGCCTGCTTCCAGATGCTGGCCGCCGAACTGAAGCTGCCCTTCCGGCGTGATGCGATCGACAAGATCCTGCGCGATGCCCTGCGCCGTGGCCAGACCCCCGACCTGCAACTCTGCGGCAACATCGCCGCCCTGATGGGCTTGCATGTCAGTGGCGTCAAGGTGCCCGCCAACCAGGGAACCCGGCTGCAAACCCCAGCCCTGATGCCCTGGCAGGGGGGATTTGCCGTGGTGCGCAGCTCCAATGCCCGCGGCCTGTTACTGGCCTCTCCGCGGCAGGGCTGGATCGAACTGCCCCCCCAAGAGATTGAGGAGGCCTTCCCGGAGGGCATTGAATTGCTGCTGCTGGAGCGCAGCAACAGCAGCCAGGAACAACGCTTCAACTTCAGCTGGTTTTGGCCGGCCCTGAAGCGCTATCGCGGCGTGCTCACCCAGGTGTTGATCGCCTCGTTTGTGGTGCAGCTGTTCAGCCTGGCCAACCCCCTGCTGATTCAGGTGATCATCGACAAGGTGATCAACCAGCGCAGCCTCGACACCTTGCAGGTGCTCGGCTTTGCCCTGGTGGTGGTCACCCTGATGGAGGGCGTCATCGGCGCGCTGCGCACCTTCCTGTTTACCGAAACCACCAATCGCATCGACCTGCGGCTGGGTTCTGAGGTGATCGACCACCTGCTGCGCTTGCCGCTGAGCTACTTCGATCGCCGGCCGGTGGGGGAACTGGGCACCCGCATCGCCGAACTCGAAAAGATCCGCAGCTTCCTCACCGGCCAAGCCCTAACCACCTTGCTGGATACGGCCTTCTCGGTGATCTACATCGTCGTGATGGTGTTCTATAGCTTCTTGCTCACGGCCATTGCCCTGAGTGTGTTGCCGATCCAAATCGGCCTCACGATCATCGGGGCGCCCCTGTTTAGGCGTCAATATCGGGATGCCGCCCAGGAAAATGCCAATACCCAAAGTCACCTAGTCGAAGTGCTGACCGGCATCCAAACGGTGAAGGCCCAGAACGTGGAAATGATCAGTCGCTGGAAATGGCAAGACTTCTACAGCAAATATATTTCGCGTACCTTCGAGAAAACAATCACCGGCACGGCACTCACCGAAACCTCCCAGGTATTGCAGAAGCTCTCCCAGCTGCTGGTTCTTTGGGTGGGCGCCTCGATGGTGCTCAATGGCGAGTTGAGCCTGGGCCAGCTGATCGCCTTCCGGATTATTTCCGGCTATGTCACCCAGCCGCTGCTGCGTCTCTCCGGTATTTGGCAAAACATCCAGGAGCTGAAGGTGTCCTTTGAGCGGCTCGCCGATGTGGTGGATACCCCCGAAGAGTCCGACGACAGCGACAAGCAGAAGATCCCCCTGCCCCCGATCCATGGGGAAGTGAAATTTGAGGATCTCTGCTTTTCCTTCAATCCGTCGGCTGCCCAGGTGCTGCGGCACATTGACCTAATCATTCCGGCCGGCACCTTTGTGGGGGTCGTTGGCCAGAGCGGAAGCGGCAAGAGCACCCTCACCAAGATGTTGCCGCGGCTCTATGCCCCCAATAGTGGTCGCATCCTCATCGATGGTTACGACATCGACAAGGTGGAGCTCTATTCCCTGCGCCGTCAGATCGGCATGGTGCCCCAGGAACCGCTGCTATTCAGTGGTTCGGTGGCTGAAAACATCGCCCTCACCGATCCCGATGCCAGCAGCGACGCGATCATCGAGGCGGCCCGAATGGCCTGCGCCCATGACTTCATCATGGAACTGCCCAGTGGCTACAGCAGTGGGGTAGGCGAACGGGGCGCCGGCCTCTCCGGAGGCCAGCGCCAACGGCTTGCCCTCGCCCGCACCCTGCTCAGCAATCCCCGCCTGCTGATACTCGATGAGGCCACCAGCGCCCTCGATTACGACACCGAACGGCGGGTCTGCGACAACCTGCTGGACAACCTGGACCATTGCACGGTGTTCTTCATCACCCACAGACTGACCACCATTCGCCGGGCAGAGCTGATCGTGATGATGCACGAAGGTGCCATCGTTGAAACCGGCACCCACGATGAACTGATCGAACGCCGCGGCCGCTACTACGCCCTTTACTGCCAACAGGAGGTGACCTGATGTCCCAATCCAATAAGCCCGGTGCGATTGTGCGCGCCGCCCAAAATGCCCTGGAAAGGCGGGTGCAAAGCAGCCATGAAGAAATGGTGTTGCAGCAGTCCAACTTTCTTGCCAAGGCAATCACCTGGGCCCTAATCGCCACCACCGGTTCGGCCCTGGCCTGGCTGGCCTTTGCCAAAACCGATGAGGTACTCATCGCAACCGGCAAACTGCAGCCGATCGGCGATGTCAAGGTCGTGCAGATGCCCGTGGGTGGCGTGCTGCAAACCATGCTGGTCAAGGATGGTGAAAAGGTCAAGAAAGGCCAGGTGTTGCTGCGGCTCGATAACGAGGCCAGCCTGGATCGCCAGGCCCGTACCAGGCAATCGATCGCCGCCAAAGAACAGCAGCTTGCCCTCAAGAAGGTGGAGCTCGATCGCTACCTCAACCTCAACGAAACTGAGCAAGCCGTTCTAAAACAGAATCTCGGCTTAGAGAAAGAGATTCTCGATCGGCTCGAGATCCTCAAGAAAGTAGGCGCTTCCGCCGAACTCCAATACCTGCAACAGCGCAACAAGGTGCGGGAAGTCGAAGGCGATATCGCCAAGAGCCGGGTAGACCGGCTGCGCCAGCTGGCGATTCTGCAACAAGCCGTGGAGCAGCTCAATGGGGAATTGGCTGATCTACGCAGCAAGCTCACCGAACTCGATGTCAACATCCGCTACCAGGACATCCGCTCCCCCGTGGATGGGGTGGTGTTTGATCTGAAGCCCACGGGGGTGGGCTTTGTGGCCCAGGGCAGTGAGCCCGTGATGAAGATCGTTCCCTATGACGCCCTGCAGGCCAAAGTGGAGATCGAAAGCAAGGACATCGGCTTCGTGCGCGTGGGCAAGCCGGTGGACATCAGCATCGACTCCTTCCCCTCCAACGACTTCGGCGTGGTGGAAGGAACGGTGAAATCCTTCGGTTCGGATGCCCTCCCCCCGGATGAGCAACATAAAACCTATCGATTCCCTGCCATGATTGCTCTCAATTCCCAGCAGTTAAAGCTGAAATCTGGAACGTCATTGCCCCTCCAAGTCGGCATGTCCCTCACGGCCAATATTAAATTGCGCAAGGTGACCTGGCTGCAATTACTACTCGGCGAGTTCAAGAGTAAAACCGATTCTTTGAAGCAGCTTTAATTTACGGAGATTATCGAATCCCCAGATAACATTATTCGGATTGCTTGGGGATCTTTCCTGGGATTGAGGCGTGCCCACAGGTAGTTGGGATTCACCCGCTGCCGCCCTGAAGACCACCGCTCAAAGCTGGATGGCCTGTTCGTCCTCAAAACACCAGACCCAGCGCTCGCCCGGTTCAATCCCCCGGATCAGCCGATGGCCCGTGTGGCGGTAGTGGGCGCTGGCATGGCGATTCTTCGAGGAATCGCAGCAGCCGATATGGCCGCATTCCATGCACAGGCGCAAATGCACCCAGCTATCGCCGAGGGCCTCGCACTCTTGGCAAACGTGGTTGGCCGGCTCCGGCAATTCCGTGATCGCGGCAAGGTGCTCGCAGGGGCGGCGTCCGGAAGGGGCCATTAAAAATAGGCAATGGGAGCTAAGCCCTATTGAAGCGTAATTTCTGGCCCCAGCAGCCGAGGACGGTCTAAGGGCGTGGGCCAAGCTCCGGCCAGGCCTGCCAAAGGCTTAAGGCGACGTTTAGCGTGCAAAAAGGAATGCCTCATCCAGGGATGCACCCCGATCACCCGGCCCAGCACCAGACTTCCAAGGGGCTGGCCTGGCAGTGCATCAACGGTTGCGGCGCCTGCTGCAGGCTCGATCCGGGCGAACGGCCAGAAGCCCTCGAGGCCCTAGGCGCTGAGGAACAGGAGCTTTACCTCTCGATGGTGGGAGCCGATGGCTGGTGTCGTCACTACGACACGGGTGGCCAACGCTGCCGCATCTATGAAAGTCGGCCCAGATTTTGCCGCGTCACCAATCTGGCCAGCATTTTTGAGGTGGCCGAGGCGGCGGCCAATGACTTCGCGATCGCCTGCTGTCGCCAACAGATCCGTAGCGAACACGGCGGCCGTGGCAGGGTGCTGAAACGGTTTGAACGGGCCCAGCGCCAGCCGCCCTCCCCCAACCCCAACTGAGCCTTTTCCAGTCCCTCGCCCGCCCGAAACCCGCTCCATGGCTATGGATTCCCAGTCTGCCGCCACACCCCCTCCCGGTGGGGCCAGCAGCGATCCAGGCCCGGCCCCGGAGGCAGAGGTCGACCAGAGCACCTACACGTCGGTGTTTCTGGCCACCTTCAGCACGGTCTTTCTGGCGGAGCTAGGCGATAAGACCCAGCTGGCCGCCCTGCTGCTCTCGGCCGAATCGGGTCGGCCGGTGATCGTGTTCTTTGGGGCCTCCCTGGCCCTGATCTGCTCCAGCCTGGTGGGGGTGCTCCTGGGCCGCTGGCTGGCCCGCTTCATCCCCGCCCAGTTGCTGGAACGGCTGGCCGGCATCTTGATGGTGGCCCTAGGCCTCTGGCTGGGGCGCCAGGCGGTGCTGAGTTTCCTACCCACCACTCCCCTGATACCCCTTCCTTAACAGCCTGTCCTGCTCCCACCGAAGTCCTGCCGCCGATCTGACCTTGGAATTCCCCCTGCTGGTCTCCACCTTTGCCACGGTCTTCCTGGCCGAACTGGGCGACAAAACCCAGCTAGCGATCGTCACGATCAGCGGCACCTCCAACCGCAGCGGTGCCGTGTTTGCGGGCAGTGCCCTGGCGCTGGTGTTCGCCAGCCTTTTAGGGGCAGGCGCCGGCGGTTCCCTCTCCAGCGTGATCCCCGCCAATGCCCTGCAGCTAGCCGCCTCGGTGGGCTTTCTGGTGATCGGCCTGCGCCTAATCATCAAGGCCGGCCAGAGCGAAGCTTCCAAGCCCGGCTAGGGCCAAAAGGGGCCGCCTTAGGAGCAAACCGGTTCAGGAGCAGGGGTTCAAGACAGGATCGGGAAGGCCCCCACCCCTTGGCTGCCTAAAGTCAGTCCAATCTCACCTCCCCCTGGGCAGCGCTACACGCCCCGGCGGGCGGGCCTATCCCGCTGCACCCCGTCTCCCGATGAAGTTCTCGGTCGCTGACCTGCTTGACCAGCTCCCTGGCCAGGAGCCCTTGCCCATCGCCAAGCTCGAAAAAGCGCTCGGGCTCACCGCCACGGGCGACCAGGAGCTACTGCGCATCGCCCTCACCGGCCTCGGACGCGTTGGAGTGCTCGAAGAAGGCGAGCTTGGCATCAGCCGCAGCAGTGATGCGGGTCTGATTGAGGCACGCCTGCGATGCAGCAGCAAGGGCTTTTGCTTCGCCCTGCGCGACGACGGCGAAGAAGACATCTACATCCGGGACCACCAGCTCAACCACGCCTGGAATGGGGACCGGGTGTTGGTCCGCATCACCCGCGAGGGCGGTCGGCGCCGCTCGCCCGAGGGCAGCATCCAATGCATTCTGCAGCGCCAAACCACCAGCCTGCTGGCCCAGGTGGAGCAGCAGAACGATCGCCTCGTGGCCGTGCCCCTCGACGATCGCCTGCTCACCGCCCTGGAACTGCCCGCCGCCGATGCGGTGCACCTCAACCCGCCTGAGGAGGCGGTGGTGGAAGTCCGGGTGGACCGCTACCCGGTGGCCCAGCTGGCGCCCCAGGGCCACGTGGCCCGCAGCCTGGCGATCCACGCCGGCGAGGAAGCCGATCGGGAGCTGCTTCTCACCAAACACGGCCTGCACGATCGACCGGCCGCGCCCCGCTCCAGCCCCAAGGCCATCGCCGACAAGGACCGGGACGATCTCACCGGCCTACCCACCCTGCTGCTGGGCGGCTGGACTGGCACCAATGCCCCGATCCTGCCAGCCGTTTCCCTAGAGGAGAGCGACACCGGCGTGCGTCTCTGGATCCATGCCCCGGCCCTGGCCGAACGGCTCAGCGCCGGAGGTCCCCTGGATCTCTGGCTGCGGGAGCAGGCCGAAGCCCTCTGCCTGGGCCGGGCCTGGCTGCCCCTGGTGCCCAGCGCCCACAGCAAGGCGGCGACCTTCGCCCCGGGCCAGAGCGAAGCGGCCCTCTCGGTGGCCCTCGACCTGGACGCCGATGGCGCCCTCCAGCATTTCCGCTTCTGCCGCAGCCGCATCCGCCCGGATGGCCTGGTCGATGGCGCTGCCTTGCAGGCCCTCGCCGAACGCAAACCCAAAAGCCGCACCCTGCCAGCGGCCCTCAAGGGCCTTAAGGACCAGCTCCCGCTGCTGGAGCGCCTGATCGCCCTGGCCGGCCAGCTGCGTGACCGGCGTCTGGCGGCCGGCTCCCTCGATCTCGACCTGGCCACCCCCGCGATTGCCAGCCTGGGGGACCTGCTGGCCTCCGATCCGGACCTCTCCCGGGAAGGATGGCTGCCCCGCTTTGAGGCCACCCAGGCCACGGCCCTGCTGCGGGAACTGACCCTGCCGGCCCACCAGGCCCTGGGCCAGCACCTGGAGGCCATGGAACTGCCCGCCCTCTACGCGGTCAACCCGGCGCCGGAGGCGGAGGACGTTAATGAGGTGGCCAAGGCCGCCCTGGCCCTGGAGGTTCCCCTGGAGCTCTCCGCCGATGGCAACGCCAGCGCCCAGGAGCTGGCCACGGCCTTTGCCGGCACGGACCGGGCCCGGGTGCTGCAGCAGCAGCTTTGTGACACCGTGCGGCCCGTGGCCCTGGCCGCCGAACCGGGCCCGAACCTGCTCGCCGGCGAACCACGCGCCCTGGCCGCCTGGTGTTTCCCCTCCCTTCACTACGCCGACCTCTGGAACCAGCAGCTGCTGGTGTTGCTCCTGGTCGAAGGCAAGGACCGCCCCTCGGTGCGCCACAAGACCCGGGTTGACCTGGCCGCCGACAGCTGCCACGGCAGCATCGACTGGCCCCTGCTGGCCCCCAGCCAGCTCAACCCCTTCCAGGAGGCCCGCAGCGAGGCCCTGATCCAGCGCCTCAATGGCCGCTCCCGCTTTGTCCAGGAGCTGCGGCTCGACACCCTGGCCATGGCCCAGGCCCGGGAAGCCGAACCCCTGGTCGGCCAGACCCTGCAGGGGGTGATCAGCGGGGTGCAGAGCTACGGCTTCTTTGTGGAGGTTCCCCCCAGCCAGGTGGAGGGCCTGGTCCATGTCAGTTCCCTGGTGGATGACTGGTATGAGTACCGCTCCCGCCAAAATCGGTTGGTGGGCCGCAAGAACCGCCGCACCTACATGCTCGGCGACCGGGTGGAGGTTGTGATCCAGAAGGTGGATGTGCTGCGCCACCAGATCGATCTAGCCGTGGTCCTGCCCGAAGGCGATGGGACGGAATTCGCTGCCGATGGCCCATCGGGCGCCAACCAAGCTGACTCCGACCAAGCCGATGCCATCGACCAGGCGCCATCCCCCGGGACGGCGGACAGGGAGGACAACGCCCTGGCCGGCAGCTCCAGCGAGGGCTAACCCATGGATCCCCTGGTGCTGGCCGTGTCCGGTGCCTCGGGCCAACCCCTGGCCCAACGGGCCCTGCAGTTACTGCTAGAGGCCGGCGAGCGGGTCGAACTGGTCACCAGCCGCGGCGCGATTACGGTCTGGCAGGCCGAATTGGGCATCCGGGTACCGAGCGAGCCCGGGGCCCAGGAAGCCTTTTGGCGCGAGCGCACCGGCTGCCAGAGCGGCGAACTACGTTGCCACCGCTGGAACGACCAGGCGGCGGCCATCGCCAGTGGCAGCTTTCGCACCCGCGGCATGGTGATCCTGCCGGCGAGCATGGGCAGTGTCGGCCGCATCGCCGCCGGCGTAGCCACCGACCTGCTTGAGCGGGCTGCCGACGTGCACCTCAAGGAAGGCCGGCCCCTGGTGATCGCTCCCCGGGAACTGCCCTGGAGCCTGATCCACCTACGCAATCTCACCACCTTGGCGGAAGCCGGCGCCCGCATCGCCCCGCCGGTGCCGGCCTGGTATTCCCAGCCCACCACGATCGAGCAGATGGTTGATTTTCTAGTGATCCGGGTGTTCGACTGCCTGGGCTACGACCTGGGGGCGTTGCAGCGCTGGCAGGGCCCCGTCGACGCTCTCCCAGCAAGCCAAGTTTCTCCAAGCCAAATCCCGTCAACAGGAGGCCCGCCCCCCTAATGCCTCCCGCCGTGCTGCTGCGTCGCCTGTTGCTGCTTCCCCTGCTGGCGCCCCTGCTGGCGGTGCTGCTGGTGGGGGCGATCAATCCCAGGCCCTGGGTGGGCCTGCGGCTCTTGATCTGGCGCTCGCCGGAATGGACGATCGGCAGCTGGATAGCCCTGGCGGCCGGGGGCGGCGCTGCCCTCAGCGCCACGGCCACGGCCCTGGCACTTCAGGCTGGTGGCGCCAGCAACCAACGCCAGCTGCGTCAACCCATCCCCGAAGGACGCTCCAGGCGCGTCTGGCCGCGGGGCCGGGGCGAGAACCCGGCGGACGGGCCAACGGAAGCCTGGGGGGACGGTCCCGGCGAGGGGCCAGCTCCAGCTTGGGGCCGGGACAGCGGCGAAGGGCCTGGTGCCCCCTGGCCAGGCCAGGCCTCGGCAGGGCCGAGTCGCCATCCAGCCGAACCGCCACCCACCCTCTCGGTGCCCTTCCGGGTGATCCGCCGCGGCACGGCCCCCGGGCCCGATACCGGCACCATGGCAGGCGGGAATCGCCCCTCCGGGCCCCAGCCAGATCCCCAGGCTGCCCAGCAGCACAGTCGCCGCAAAGGCCTCTGGCCCCTGGGAAACCGCCAGCAGGCCGAGCCAGCCCATGGCTCCGTAGGCCCTAGCCCCGCAGACCCGGCGGCCGTCGATCGCAGCTGGCAGGCGGGGCCGGATGCCGATTGGTGAGGCCTCCCCTCCCTACAGTTCTTTCAGTGTTAAGCCTGAGGCCTGAGCCGGTGACTGACTCCGCCATCCCCGCGCCCCAGATCGACAGCAGCGCCGCGGCGCCGGTGGCCCCAGCCGCTGCGGCCGGGTCAGCTCCTGCTCCGGCCGCAGCCAAGCCCAAACCGCCCGCCCCGGAGGAGCAGCCCTTCGGCCAATTTGTGCCGAATCTGCTGCTGCCGGCCCTGGCCAAGGAGATCCAGGCCTACGGCGGCGCAGCGGTGGAGCTGGGCTTCGAGCAGGGTCCGATGCCCGTGGTGGGCAGCCCCTGTTCCCTGGTGAAGGGAACCTTTGCGGGCGGTCGTCGCTTCTGGCTCTGTTTCACCGCCGAGGACATCGGCTCGGCCAAAACGATTGCCCTGGCCGAAGCGGGCGCCGAGGCCAGCCTGCTGGAATCGTTCCTGATCGATGAAAAGAAAATGACCCTGGCCCTGCTGGTGTCCCGGGTGGTGTCCCGGCTCAACGGCCAGAAGTGGCTGGGGGCCAATTGAGGCCACACTCCACCAGCTCAGGCGGCTGACCAGCCCTTAGCAACCAGGCTTAACAGCGCCACCAGGGACGACCTCACGGCCCCTACCATGGGTCCAGATCCTGCTGCTGCGCTGCCCGATGGTGCCCCCCACCGCCACCGCCCTGTCCACCACGGGTCCGAGCCTGGGCACCCCCGAGGCCCCCGCCAGCAAGGCGCCGGCCAAGGACACGATCCTGACCCCCCGCTTTTACACCACGGACTTCGACGCCATGGCGGCGATGGACCTCCAGCCCAATGTGGTGGAGCTCGAAGCGATCTGTGAAGAATTCCGCAAGGACTACAACCGCCACCACTTCGTGCGCCAGGGCGAATTCGAAGGCGCCGCAGACAAACTGGATCCTGATACCCGCCGGGTCTTTGTTGAATTCCTCGAGCAGAGCTGCACCTCGGAATTTTCGGGCTTCCTGCTCTACAAGGAATTGAGCCGCCGCATCAAGGCGAAAAATCCCCTGCTGGCGGAATGCTTCGCCCACATGGCCCGCGATGAGGCCCGCCACGCCGGCTTCCTCAATAAAGCCATGGGCGATTTTGGCCTGCAACTGGACCTGGGCTTCCTCACCGCCAGCAAGGCCTACACCTTCTTCCAACCCAAGTTCATCTTCTACGCCACCTATCTCTCCGAGAAAATTGGCTACTGGCGCTACATCGCCATCTTCCGCCACCTAGAAAAGCACCCAGAGAGCAAGATCTTCCCGATCTTCAACTTCTTTGAAAACTGGTGTCAAGATGAAAATCGCCACGGCGATTTCTTTGATGCCCTGATGAAGGCCCAACCCGATACGGTGCGGGGCCTGCAGGCCCGTCTCTGGTGCCGCTTCTTCCTGTTGGCCGTGTTTGCCACCATGTATGTGCGCGATGTGGCCCGCAAGGAGTTCTACGAGGCCCTAGGCCTAGATGCCCGCGAATACGACAAAATGGTGATCGCTAAAACCAATGAAACCTCGGCGCGCGTCTTCCCCGTTGTGTTGAACGTGGACCATCCGAAGTTCTATGTGCGGCTTGAGCGCCTCATTCAAAACAATGAGGCGCTCAGCGCCGCCGACGCCAGTGGCGCCCCGGCCCCCCTGCGGCTGCTGCGCAAGCTGCCCCTCTGGCTTGCCAACGGCGCCGAGATGGCCAAGTTGTTCCTGATGGCACCGATTCGCAGCGAGCAGTTCCAACCGGCGGTGCGCTGAGCAGCCAGCCATCGGTCGACCAGCTCTCCACCAGGCCCTTTCCCTCCGCTCCCCATCCGTTGGTCGTCACCCTGTCCCCCTCTAGCGCCAGTCCCTCGGGCCTGGCCGACCGCTTCGACCAAGCCTGGCGATCGCCCCTGGAGAGCCTGCTGGGCCTGGGCAGCGCCGCTGGCGCCGACCTGGTGGAGGTGTTCCTCGAACGCACAGACCACCTGGGGGTGCTAGCCGAACAGGAGCGCATCACCAGCGTCAGCCCCGCCTTTGGCACCGGCGCCGGCATTCGCGTCTTTCTGGGCGAACGGGATGGCTTTGTCTCCACCAATGACCTGAGCGAGGCCGGCCTGCGCCGCGCCCTCGAGCAGGCCCTGGGCATGCTCGGGTTGGCCGCTCCGAGCCTGGGCGCGTCAGGCCTGGGTGGCTTTGACGGCCTGGCGAGCCTGAGGGATTTTGGCGCTAGCAAGGCCCCCTGGCTCGGGGCCTGTCCAACCCTGGCCGAGGCCACCACCCGGCTTTTGGAGGGCACCGACCAGCTCGAACGCCAAGGCGCCCACCTGCAGGCCCGCCGCGGTAGCTACGCCCGCGACTGGCAGGAGGTGCTGGTGGCTGCCAGTGACGGCACCTTTGCCCGGGACATCCGCCTGCACCAATCCCTGGGCCTCACGGTGCTGGCCGCCGATGGCGAGCACCGTGCCAGCGCCGGTCGCCGCTACGGCAGCTCCGGCCGGCCCGAGCACCTGGCCCAGTGGGATGTGGAGGCCTCGGCCCTAGAGGTGTGCACAAGCGCCGGCACCATGCTCTATTCCGACTACGTGGAAGCCTGCCAGGTGCCTGTAGTGCTGGCAAACCGCTTCGGCGGTGTGATCTTCCACGAGGCCTGCGGCCACCTGCTGGAAACCACCCAGGTGGAGCGGGGCACCACCCCCTTTGCCGACCAGGTGGGCGAGCTGATTGCCCACGAGGCCGTGACCGCCATTGATGAGGGCCTCAGCGAGGGCGCCTTTGGCTCCCTCTCAATGGATGACGAAGGCATGGAACCCCAGCGCACGGTGTTGATTGAAAATGGCGTGCTGCGCCGCTTCCTCAGCGACCGGGCCGGCGAGCGCCGCACCGGCCACGAACGCACCGGCAGTGGCCGGCGCCAGAGCCATGCCTTTGCCGCCGCCAGCCGCATGCGCAACACCTATATCGCTGCCGGACCCCACAGCCCCGCCGAGCTGATCGCCTCGGTGGAGAAGGGCCTCTATTGCAAGGCCATGGGCGGCGGCAGCGTTGGCCCCACGGGCCAGTTCAATTTTGCAGTTGAGGAAGGTTATTTAATCGAAGACGGCCAGCTAACCAAGCCGGTGAAGGGCGCCACCTTGATTGGAGAAGCCAAAGAAGTGATGCCCCGCATCTCCATGTGCGCCAACGACCTGGAACTGGCGGCAGGGTTCTGTGGGTCGGTAAGCGGCAGCATTTTTGTCACCGTCGGCCAACCCCACATCAAGGTGGATTCGATCACCGTCGGAGGACGCTGAGCATGGACAAACTTGACGCGCCCGCCCTGAGAAGCCGGATCGAGACCTTCGCCCAAGCCCAGGCCATTGGCCGTTGGGATCTTGGCGCCGCCAGTAGCAACGACAGCTCCGTGCAGGTGGACCGGGGCGAAGCCAAGCAGATGAAGGCGGCCCAGCGCAGTTCGATCACGGTGCGGGTCTGGAATGGCGATGGCTTGGTGGGCATCACCAGCACCTCCGACCTCTCCGATAGCGGCCTGCAAAAGGCCCTGGCCGGGGCCCAGGACGCCAGCGCCTTCGGCAATCCCGATGACTGCCCGGCCTTTTCGCCCCTGGCCACGGCGCCCCTGCAGGTTCTAGAGCAGCCCTTGCATGAGCCCCGCGGCATCTTGGAGCTGCTCACCAGCCTCAAGGACGCCGAACGCCAGCTGCTCGATCGCCATCCGGCCCTGACCACCGTTCCGTATAACGGCCTGGCCGAACGCAGTAGCGAGCGCCTCTATCTCAATAGCGACGGCGCCTGCCGCCAGCAGCAGCTGACCACCGCCAGTGTCTACCTCTATGCCCGCGCCGAACAGGCCGGCCGCAAACCACGCAGCGCCGGCGCCGTGCGCCTTGCCTACGGCGCCTCCGACCTCGATCTGGCCGGCTGCATCACCGAGGCGGCCGAGCGCACCATTGCCCACCTGGACTACGCGCCGATCCCTACGGGCCACTACACCGTCGTGTTTAGCCCCGAGGCCTTTTTGGATTTGATTGGGGCGTTTAGCAGCCTGTTCAACGCCCGCGCCGTCCTCGATGGCGTCAGCCTCAGTAGCCGCAACTCCCTGGGCCAGAGCCTGGCGGTGCCCTTCCTCTCGATCGCCGATAACGGCCTTCACCCCGGCAACATCGGCGCCTCCAACTTCGATGGCGAAGGCACTCCCACCCGCCGGCTCAGCCTGGTGGAGGGGGGCGTGCTGCAAAACTTCCTCCATTCCGAAGCCACGGCCCGGGCCTTCGGAGTGGCCCCCACTGGCCACGCCGGCCTGGGCGCCAAGGTGTCGGTGGGTCCAGATTGGTTTGAGATTGGCGCCACCCCAGGGGCCGCAGGCGCCGCCTTGGGCCTCGATCGCCTGGCCGCCAGCAGCCAGGGCGGCTCTGGCCTGGTGCTGATCGATTCCCTCTCGGCGCTGCATGCGGGGGTGAAGGCCAGCCAGGGCTCCTTCTCCCTGCCTTTTGACGGCTGGTTGCTCCAGGGCGGCGAAGCCCGCTCGATCGAAGCGGCCACCGTGGCCGGCGATATCCGCAGCCTGCTCAAGGCGATCGTCGGCTTTGAGGGCGAGGCCAAGGTCACCCCCGATGGCCTCTGCCCCCATGTGTGGGTGGAGGGTCTCTCGATCACGGGCGAGGCCTGAGGCCCAGACGGGATCCCAGCCCCCCCTGACGCCATGAAGATCCTGTTCTGGGGCACCCCCGCCTACGCCGTTCCCAGCCTGGAATCCCTGCTGGCCGCCGGCCACCACTTGGTGGGCGTGGTCAGCCAGCCGGACCGGCGCCGGGGCCGGGGCAAGGAGCTGGTGGCTTCGCCCGTCAAGGCCCGGGCCCTGGAGCTAGGGGTGCCGGTGTTCACACCCGAGCGAATCCGCCGAGATGGCGAGTGCCAGGACCAACTGGCCGCCCTGGGGGCCGACCTTTCGGTGGTGGTGGCCTTTGGCCAGATCCTGCCCCAGGCGGTGCTGGACCAGCCGCCCCTGGGCTGCTGGAACGGCCACGGCTCGCTGCTGCCCCGCTGGCGTGGCGCCGGCCCGATCCAGTGGAGCCTGCTCGAGGGCGATCCCAAAACCGGGGTGGGGATCATGGCGATGGAAGCCGGCCTAGACACTGGCCCGGTGCTACTGGAGCGCTCCCTGGCCATCGGCCTGCTCGAGAACGCGGCCCAGCTGGGGGAGCGGCTATCGCTGCTCACCGCCGAGCTGCTGGTGGAGGCCCTACCCCTGATCGCCGCCGCCGGCCCTGGCCCGGAAGCCGAGCGGCTGGCCCGCCTAGGGGTGCGCCCCCAAGGCGGCGAGGGCCTGACCACGGCCAGGCTGCTCACCAAGGCCGACCTGCAGATCGACTGGAACCAGTCCGCCCTGCAGCTCCACCGCCGCGTGGTGGGCCTCTATCCCAACGCCCAAACCAGCTGGGCTGGCAAGCGGCTCAAACTGCTGGCCACAGAACCTTTAGTGCAACGGCTGGCGGACCAGCTCAGCCCCGAAGCGGCCGAGCTGCTGCGCCACGATCCCGCCACCCAGGCGGCCTGCGCTGCCGCCACCAAAGGAGCTGGGGATGGACGCCCGGGCCCCGAACCGGGCACCGTGCTGGCCGTGGCCAAAGAGCTGGGGCTGGTGGTGGCCAGCGCCGGCTGCCCATTGCTGCTGCGTTCCGCCCAGCTAGAGGGCAAGGGCGTGGTCAGCGGCCAGGCCTTGCTGCAACAGCTAGGCGCCCAGCCAGGAGATCGGTTAGGGGATCGGCTAGGTCCAAACCCAGGTAGCTAAGCCTCGCGCGCTTAGCTCAGCGGATCACCCCTGCACCAGCACCTCGCTAGCCCAACCAATCAATCGCTGCTCTCGCCAATCAGCGCCCTAAACGCAGCAACTGGAAACCAACATTATTGCCATAATCAGAAAAAAATTCCCACGCATGAACCATTGCCATCCCTAACCTGAAATTGCAGCAAAATTCAATGGGCCTATACCAGCCATGGTGATTTGAAAAGTCCCATCGGCAAGAAAAGCCCTCGCAAGATTCAGGCAAAAGCAGGTTTGAAAGCCACCGCCACGAACCAGCGGAAACCCAGGGAGTACCTGGCCTGCTCCCAGCATTCAGCAGGTCTTGCTCCCATAGCCACCAGAGAGCCATTCCCGCAGCACCTGGGATCAAGTCCAGCGGTATCGGTTCCACCCCCAGCGATGGCTCCATGACAGCAGCAGCCCCTTCGCTAGCGGATTCCATGGCCGTCAGCGTGATCACCCCCACCCGGCTGCTGCCGGACCGGGTGGCCATGCTGATGGAACTCAACAGAAGCCTCAGCCGCAACCGCTGCCCGGTGGAGCATGTGATTGTGGTCGATGGCAATCCCGGCGCCTCGATCCCAGCGGAACTAGTCGAGCGGGCCACGATCATCACGAGTCCCCGGCCGATCGGCCAGGCGGCGGCCCGCAACCTCGGCCTGGTGGTGGCCCAGGGCGACTGGATCACCAGCGCCGATGACGACGATTGGCTCCATCCCCATTCGATCGATCGCCGCCTGCAGGCGATCGCCGGCCAGCCCGGGGCCCTCTGGGCGGCGGGCTATTGCACCGACGATGACAGCGTCGACCCGGAAATCATGCCGGCCGGGTTCTGCTCTCCGGGGGCCATCTGGCAGGCCTGGCCCAGCCCCCACCACCCGATTCCCCTGGGTCCCACCACCCTGCTGGTGCAGGCCAACCTGCTCAAACGGGCCGGCGGCTGGATGGGCCTACCCCAGGGGGAAGACATCGGCATGATGATGGCCGTCACCAGCCTGGCGCCAGGGGTCGTGATTGACGCCTACGTGTATCACATCCGCCTCCATGGCGGCCAGATGACCAAAACCAGTTGGTTTGATGATTTAGAATTACTTTCACGCCGCAGTGCCTGGGAACGGGGGGCAGCGATTTCGGCCCAACAGTTGCCCGGACGGGTCCTAATTGCCGCTCCTTAAGTAGCGTTGTTCAATACTGTTTTGTTGGAACTAATCGGTCGGGCTTATCAATATTGCCGAGGCTGTTGATCTAAGCGGGTCGACTGCGCCGAGTGGGCGCTTCTGCGCCCCGGCCTCCGGCACTACGGGGGCCCCGGGCCCGGCCGCCAGCGCCGCCCCCTGCTCCACCACGGCCGCCGCCACCACTGCCTGCGCCAGCTCCAGCCCGGCTACCACCGGAGCCATAGGAACCACCACCGCCACTACGCCCCCGAGAACCGCCCTTACCGCGGCCACCGCTGAGGTCGAGGGGCGGGGCCGAAAGAATGGTGGGTTCAAACCCGGGCACCTCCAGGCGCGGCAGGGGATTGCCGATCATGCGTTCAATCGCCCGCAGCAATTCGTGCTCTTCGGCGGCCACGAGGGAAATGGCGTGGCCGCTCAAACCGGCCCGGCCGGTGCGACCGATGCGATGCACATAATCCTCGGCCACATTGGGCAGATCCAGGTTGACCACATGGGGCAACTGCTGGATGTCAATGCCGCGGGCGGCCAGGTCGGTGGCCACCAGCACGCGCACGGCGCCGCTCTTGAATTCGGCCAGGGCCCTGGTACGAGCCCCCTGGCTCTTGTTGCCGTGGATGGCCGCCGCCGCGATGCCTTCCTTGATCAGCCGCTCGGCCATGCGGTTGGAGCCGTGCTTGGTGCGGGCGAACACCAGCACCTGCTGCCAGTTATTGCTGACGATTAGGTGATGCAGCAGGTCGGGCTTGCGGGCCATGTCGCAGGGATACAGCACCTGCTCTACCGAGGTGGCCGTACGGTTTTCCGGGGTGGCCTGCAATTGCACCGGGTTGTGCAACAGGCCAGTTGCCAATTTGCGAATCGAGGGATTGAAGGTGGCCGAAAACAGCAGATTTTGCCGTTTGGGTGGCATCAGGGCCAATATTTTTTGAATATCGCGAATGAAGCCCATATCGAGCATGCGATCGGCCTCATCGAGCACCAGGATCTCAACCCGATCGAGCCGGATCGCGTTCTGTTGCTGGAGGTCCATCAGGCGGCCGGGGGTGGCCACCAGCACATCGGCGCCGCGGCGCAGCCGCATCATCTGGGGGTTGATCTTGACGCCGCCGAACACCACATCGGAGCGCAGATCGAGAAACTGCCCATAGGCCGCCACGCTTTCAGCCACCTGGGCGGCCAGCTCGCGGGTGGGGGTAAGCACCAGGGCCCGCACGATGTTGTTGCGGGCGTGGGGGCCGTGGCGCAGGCGCTCCAGCATCGGCAGGGTGAAACCGGCGGTCTTGCCCGTGCCGGTTTGTGCCGCCGCCATCACGTCATGGCCGGCGAGCACGGCCGGAATGCACTGCAGCTGGATCGGCGAGGGGCTGGTGTAGCCCTTGGCCGCAATCGCGTCCAGCAAGGGTCTACAAAGCCCGAGCGACTCGAAGTCGGCCAACGGGCCTGCCCCGCCTGCGGCGGGATCAGGGGAAGGGGATTGGAGGCTGGCGCCTGGCTCCTGGCCCGGAGCGGGGTGGGTCAGGAGAGCGATGGCAAGCCTGGGAAAGATCCACCCACCCTAGGGCGACCCTGAATTGGCCCAGCCAAGGCCGCCTAGACACTCAGCTGGACGCTCAGTTGGCCGGCTCAAAGTGGCTGCAGAGCTGGCAGGGCCCTTCCGGCAACACGGCACAGCGCAACAGGGGCGTGCGGGCATTGAAGCGGCAGTTGGGATCGCCGATCACCCAGCGGCCCTGCCACCAGCGGGCCTCGGCCGGCTGACGCTGGGCCTTCACCTGCAGGGCAACGCTGGCGAGTTCATAGCGGCCATGGCGCAGTTGGTAGCGGTGGTGCCGTTGCAACACCAGGAAACTGCGCTCGCCCAGCTCAAGCCAACGGCCCGGGTAGGGCACCTCCTCCAGCTCCAGCTGCTCGAGCAGCTGGCCGGAGCCAGCCTGGAGCAAGTCCACCCGCATCAGGAGGGAGCCTGGGGGAGGGGCTCAGGCACGGCCGGCTTGCGGGCCGAAAATCCCCAAGCAAAGAGCAAACCCACAACGCTGAGCAGCACCCACTCGGGCGGCACCAGCTGGGGGGCCACCAGGCGCACGATCAGGCGCACCCCCACCAGACCCACGGCGAGATAGCCGGCCGCCTCGAGGTAACGAAACACCGCCAACCAGCGGACGAACAGACCCGCCGTCAGCCGCAGGGCCACCACGCCGATTGCCGCACCGGTCATCACCAGGGGCAGCCGGTCGCTAACGGCCACGGCGGCGGCCACGCTGTCGAGGGAGAAGGCCAGGTCGGTGAGGGCCAGGGTGGCGATCACCGAGGTCAACCCACGGTTATGGGGCGCCTGGGCCTCTCCCGCAGCGTGGGTCCCATCCGCGGAGAGCTCGACGCCAGGGGGCCCATCGTCTTCAGCGTCCTCGCTTCGCAGCAGGGGTAGCAAGCTGGTGGTGGCCAGCCAAAGCAGGTAGCCGGCGGCCGCCAACTGCAGGGGCCAGAAATCAATCACCCATTCGGCGGCGGCAATCAGACCGAGCCGAAACACCAGGGCTAGGCCCAGCCCGAGGTTGAGGGCCTGGGTCTGGAGGCTGGGATCCTTCAGGCCGCGGGAGATCACCGCCAGGGCAATCGCGTTATCGGCCGAGAGCACCACTTCCAGGGCCACCAGCAGGGGCAGCAGCACCAAAATTTCGCCCCACTGGTCGGCTGACTCAATCAGGGGGGTGATCGTGGGGATCGCCTGCGCTTCCATGGGTTCTGCAGCACAGCCGAAGCAGGCACTCTAGAAAGCCTTAACCCAGTCCAGGGACCTCCCCAACGCCATGCAGCTCCAGGTCCAACTCGTCCATACCGAAGGGGACCGGCTGGTGGTGCTGGTGACGGGCTGGATCGGCGACCAATGCCTCGGCAGCGCCCTAGGGGAAGCCGGCAACGCCGAAGAGGCTGAGGACCGGGCCGTGGCGCGGCTGCGGCAGCGGCTGGCCGCCTCTACAGACCAGGTGCAGGCCCCAGCCCCCCAAACAAGGCAGTCCCCAAGCACGCTTCCTGAACGGGGCGTTAGCAAGGAGCCCTCCCTGCCGGGGGGCCAACCCAAACCGGCGCGGACCCAGGGCCCGGCGTCCCCCTTCCCCGCGGCCCTATCAGCCAAACCAGCACCAGGACAGCCCGAGCCCTTGGCAACTGGCGCCCTGCCGGCCGCAGCGGTGCAAGCCGGCACCTCCCTGGACCCGGGAACCAAGGTGGAGGCTGGGCTTTCAGCCGGGGGAATGGGTCCATTAAGCATTGGTGGGACCACCAGCTCCCCACAGCCCGCTCCAGCGCGGTCCTCCCCAACGATCGCTGGGACTGCCAGCAAGCAACCCGCCGATCCGGAGGACTGGAGCGATGAGTTGGCAGCCCTGGAAGTGCAGCTGCAACGGCTGGGCTGGCAGCGCGAGCAGGAGTCGATCTATCTGCAGAGGGCCTTTGGCCATCCCAGCCGCAGCCGCCTCACCAGCTATGGCGACCTGGTCGCCTACCTGAATGCGGTGCGCCAATTCCAGGCCCCCGCGGATCCGGCCAACGTGGCTGTTCCCCCAGGGCGAGTGGAGCTGCTGGCCCTGAGCGACCAGTTACTGAGCCAATTGGGCTGGGACGCGGCCCGCGGTCGGGAAATTCTGGAAAGCCACTTCCAGCGTTCCAGTCGCCAACAACTCAATGATGACGATCTGCTCCGCTTCAATATGATTTTGGAGGGGGAGCTGATCACCGGAGCGATGGACTCCTGAGCTTCAGCGGACCCGGGCCAAACGCTGATCCCATTCCGCCGTGGCGCCCCCCAGCAGGTCGGCCAGGGAGGTAACGAGCCGGTAGCTGAGGGCAATGGCCAGCAGGGGCGCTTCCGGCACCAGGCCGCCCAGGCGCAACAGCAGGGCGGCCTCAAACACGCCGAGGCCGCCCGGGGCCCCGGGCACCACCAGGCCAACAGTCCAGGCCAGGGCAAAGCCACTGAGCCACTGGTTCCAGGGCAGCAGGGGAGCAACATTGAAGGCGAGCACGCAGCAGGCAAAGCCGCTGAAACGCACCAGCACAAAGGCCAGTTCCCCCGCCAGGGGCACCAGGGGATAGCGCTGCAGGGTCGCCCCGGGGGCGCCCAAACCCAGCGGCACCGATGGGAATTCCCTCGCTTGATCAGGCGCCTGGGGCTCCTCAACCAGCCAGCCCTGGCGTTGCAGCTGGCCCTGGCGCCGCCGCTCCAGCCGCAGCAACAACGGCGTGAACCAGCGGGGCCGCAGCAGCAGCAAGGGCGCCAGGGCGAGGGCCGCCAAGCCCCCCTGCCAGCCGCCGCAGGCCACCAGGGCCAGGGCCGCCACCGCCATCAACGCGGGATCCAACAGCACCGCCACCAGCCCCTGGCGCAGGTCCAAGGGCGCCGCCACCGGGCTCTCCGCTGCAGCAATCCCGGGGCCTGCAGCGCCCTGGCGCAGCACGGCCAGGCGCTGCAGCAGGTGCCAAACGCCACCGGGTAGGTATTTGCGCAGGTTGGAGCGCAGAAACAACAGCACCGTTGGCTGCCAGCGGGGCCGGTGGCCCAGCCAAGCCAGGCCCAGGCTCCAGGCCAGGCCATTCACCACCAGGCTGAGCAGGGCTAAACCCAAGCCCAACAGCAGCCAGGCCCATCCCTGGCCATCGAGGCTGAGCTGTTGCAGCTGGCGGCCATTGGCCCCTAGGGCCGCCAGCAGGAAGCCGGCACTGGCCAGGCCCACCCACAGGCTGACCCCGCCCGGTAGGCCTTGGACCAGGGCCGCGAGTCGTCCGAAGCGGCCCCCCAGCTGCCGACCACCCGCCACCAAGGTCCTTGACAGGGGCTCAAGCCTCCCGAACAACCTTGGTTCCGGGGGCTCTAGCGCTTCGCCCTGGGGGGGCAGGGAGCGGTTCATGGCTGGAGCTCCTCCTGGGCCAGGGCCGCCGCCACGATCAGGCGCACCTGGGCCAGGGGCAGGCCATGGCGCCGGGCTAGATCGGCCAGATCCTCGAATTCGGGTTTGGAGCGCCGTTCACCTTCCGGCAACTCGACTTGCTTCAGGCGCACCGGACCCAGGGGCGTGGCCAGCTCCCGGCTGCTGCGGGGTAGGGCCCAGCGCTGCTGCAACTGCTCGCGCACCCCCAGGCTCGTGCCCTGGCGCCACCAAATCCGGCGCAGGGCCTCGGCCTGCTCGGGCCGGGCCAACACCGTGACCAACACCCCCGGGCGCCCCTTCTTCATCAATAGCGCCTGGCTGAACACCTCCAGGGCGCCGGCGCGGCGCAGTTCATCGGCCAAAAAGGCCAGGTCCTCCGGGGTGGCGTCATCGATCTGGGCCTGCTGTTGCAACAGGATTTCCGGTAGGGCCGTTTCGGGCAAGCCTGGCCCGGCCCCCTGGGCATCCGCCGCCAGCACCAGGCGCAGCAAGTTGGGCCGATCCAGCTGGCGGCTGCCCAGGCCAATGCCCACGGCCTGGGGCACCAGGGCCGGGGCCAGCCCAAAACGGTCAGCCAGTGCCGCCATCAGGGCCAGGCCCGTGGGGGTGGTGAGCTCGCCGGCAGGAAAGCCCTCGCTGCTGGCCAGGGGAATCCCCTTGAGCCGGGCCAGTTCAAGCACCGCTGGAGCCGGCAGGGGTAGGAGCCCATGGGCCGTTTGCACCGTGCCATGGCCCGCCGGCGGGCTAGCGCAGACCAGCTGGGTAATGCCGAAATGGGCCAGGCCGGCGCACACCCCCACCACATCAACCAGGGCATCGATGGCCCCCACCTCATGGAAATGAACCCGCTCGGCGGGCTGGCCATGGACCTGGGCCTCAGCCTCAGCCAGCAGGCCAAACACCGCCAGCACCCTCTGCTTGAGCTGGGCTTCGAGGGCGGCGCCGGCGATTGTGGTCTTGAGCTCCGCCCAGTGGCGATGGGGGGGCTCCGCTTCCAAGCCGCGCACGGCCAGGTGCAGACCGCGCAGGCCGCCACTGCGCCGTTCCTCAAGATCAATAGCGTAAGCCCCGGCCAGCCCCAGGGCCGCCAGGGGGGCGTCGACAGCTGCCTGGGGCAGCCCCAGATCGAAGAGGGCCGCCAGCAGCATGTTGCCGGCCAAGCCCGTGGGGCAATCCACCAGGGCAAGACTCATGGCTTCGGCCCGTGCTGGATGGTCTCTTGCTGAATGGTCTCTTGCTGGTTGGTCTCGTTCTGGACTGTCTCGCCCTCGGGCAGGCTTGAGGTTTGGCGAAACAGGCGCGGCGCCGCAGCCAGCATGCGCTCGGCCCGTTGCTCTAGCTCGGGGCGACGCCGGCTGAGAGCTTGCTCCACCTCGCGGCGGGCCCGGCGCTGTTCCAGCTGGGCCGTGGCCACGTCAAAGCCCGACAGGCCCCAGATCCGGCCCAGCAGGGCCCGGTCATCGCTGCCGCCTTCCGACTCCCCGTAAATGAGCTCCTCGGCCGCCATGCCAGCGAGCAACACCCGGCTCCAGCGGCGCAGCTCCTCCGCCGGCAGGCCTGGTGCGACGGACCCTGGGGGGCCCCCTTCAACCGGATCGGAAACAGCACCCTGAGGCGCTGCCTCCAGCTGGGCGCCAGCGGCTCCCGCTGGCCGGGCCAGAAACGGCATCACAAACTCGGAGGCAAATTCCGTACTGCCATTGCTGTTAAGGCCAGCCCGCAGGCAGGCCAGGCTGCCCACCAGCACCCGGCGCAGGGGAAGACCTTCCGCCGCGGCCAGCAGGCCATGGCCAGCCTCATGCACGGCAATGCGGCGCAGGCGGGCCTCGCCACCCGGCAGGGTTTCGGCCAGCAGATGGCCGCCGCGGCCGCCGAAACGGGCCGCATCCAGGCTCAAGGCTGCCAAAGCCAGAATCACCGCCAGGGCAATCCAGGCGGGCGATACCCCCAGCAGGGGCCCGACCACGGCCATGGCCGTGATGCCGCCAACCACGAGGCCAGCCCGTAGGGCACCAGGGGCGGCGGAGTCCGCCATCAGCGGCTGGGACGGCTGACGGCGCTGGCATTGCGTCGCGGCCCCTCACCGCGGGGGGAATCGCCCTGGGGGGAGTCACCCCGCGGTGAGGGCGCCGGTCGGTCGCCCCTGGCGCGATCGGCCCCTGGGGCGGGAGCACTCCGCTCAGCCCCTGGGCGAGGCTCAGTAGCGGCACCCCGACCGCCGCCCTTACCGGCGGAGCCCCGGCCCTTGCCGCCGCGGTTGCCCCGCTGGGGCATGGGCGCAATCACCTCGTGGCTTTCCAGCTGCAGGACCTGGCCCTGGCGACGCAGGTTGAGGGCCACGAAATGACGCAGGCCTTCTAAGGGAATCTCGCCCTTGAGCTGCAATTTGAAGGGGGTAGGCCGGCTGCCATCGGGGCGGGGAAGCTGGCGGATCTTCACCACCACATCACCGCTCTCGGGCCGGGTGTAGATCAGCTCGCCGCGCACGGAAAAATAGTCGTCGCCTTCGGGAACCGCATCGCTATCGGCGCCACTGGGCTCGCCAGCGGGTTCAGCCGCGGCTTCGCTGGCTGGATCAGCCTCCGAACTGCCAGCCCCTAAGGCAACGGACTCACCATCACCATCCCCCTCGAGATCGCCAGCCCCGGGGCTGGTCTCGCTGGAGAGGGTGCTGGGTTCCCAGACCCCAACCAGTTGCAGGTGCAGCTGGTCCTCGTCGCGGGAACGGGGGTAGACAACCCAGAGATGGGGCTCGGCCAGGTCGAGGTGGCGGCGCATCAAGGTGAGCACCCGGCCCAGCACCACCGCCTCGATCGCAGTGCCGTCCTCGGTTTCGATCACCCCCCGGGTCAGCTGCTCGGGGTCAGTGGGCCGATAGGTCCCCCGGACCACCCCGATGGCCCGGTACTGCATCGGTTCGGTAACCGGCGAAATCGGATGGTGACGCATCGTCGCTAGAGCCCCCTGGGCGTGCTGGTGTCCTGGGCCCACTGGCCAATGTAGCCAGTGCCGCAGGCCCCAGACTGGGTCCCCACGGAGACCGCCCGCCCCCATGCCCGAGCGATCCGGTTCTGGAGAACCCACCGGAGTCTCGCCAAGCCGGGCTGGCGGGCGAACCGCCCGCCAGCGCCTGGCGTTGATCACCCTGCTGGCCGGCTGTGCCTGGGCTGGTTGGGCGCTGGGCCAACGCAGCGCCCCCCCCAGCGGGAGCGCCCAGCGGCAGCTGCAGGTGAAGGTGCAAAGCGAAGTCAGCCAACTCCAGGACCGGCTGGGGCGCGGAGCCGCCACCGCCTTGGATCGCCAGCGCCTGCTCAGCCTGCTGCTGGGCCTCGGTCGCCAGGCCGAAGCGATCGTCCTGCTGGAGCAGATGGCCGACCAGGAACCCGGCCGCTGGTCCCTGCGGTTGCTGCTAGCCGACCTGCGCCGCACCGCCCATGACCGCAGCGGAGCCGAACGGGAATTGCGCCAGATCCTTAACCAGGATCCCGGCCAGATCGAAGCCCTGCAACGGATGGCCCTGCTCCAGCTCGAGCAAGGCCGAGGCAGGGAAGCCCGCAGCCAGCTCCAGGGCCTGCTGAACAAGGCCCAAAGCCCCACCGTCGAGCCCCAGGCCCTGGCGATCGGCCTGCTGCTGGCCGACCTGATGCAACGCCAGGGGGACCTGCCGGAGGCAGCCCAGCTCAATCAACAACTCAGCGAGCAGTTCCCCCGCGATGCCCGGCCCTGGCTGGCCCTGGCCCTGGTGCGGCAGCAGCAAGGGGATGGGCCAGCCAGCCAACGCGCCCTGGTCCAGGCCCGCTCCCGGCTTGGCGGCCAGGGGGCCCAACGGCTGGACCAGGTGGCGGTGAGCTGGGGATTGGCTGACCTCAGGGGGCCTTCAGGGGCACCTGCACAGTCTTCTGGGGCGGCGGCGGCGGCGAATTGAGGAGCTTGAGGGCCTGGTCGATGGCGTCGCCGGGGGGGGTGGCGTCATCCATGGCCGTGCTCTTGCGCAGCTTGTTCATCAGATCCATCGGGTTGGCGGAATCAAGGAGCGAGCCGCTTCCCTTGCCGCCGCTGGGGCCGTAGTCGTAAATCTGCTGTTCCTGTTTCGACTGGCCCGCGGCGTAGTCGGCACGGGCGGAGCCGGGCACCAGCAGACCGCCCAAGCAGAGGCAGGACACCAGACCAAAACCCGGCACCACGGCGAACCAACGGGGAGCGGCTGGGGCGGTGCGGCGGCGTCGAAGGGGGGCCATCGCCAAGGAATCGGGTTGAACAGGGTGACCGGAATGCTAAATGGACCCGATTGCTCTCACGGCCAGATCGATGCGGATTGCCAGCTGGAATGTCAATTCGGTGCGCAGCCGCCAAGAGCAGGTGAGCGCCTGGCTGGAGCAGAACCAGCCGGAGCTGCTCTGTCTGCAGGAAACCAAAGTGGAGGACGGCAGCTTCCCCCACGAGGCCTTCGGTGCCCTGGGCTATCGGGCCGAGATCAGCGGCCAGAAGGCCTACAACGGTGTCGCCTTAATCAGTCGTGTGCCCCTCGAAGACGTGCAGATCGGCTTCGCTGCCCTCTTGAAGGGAGATGCCGATGCCGAGCGGCTGGGGGAGCAGAAACGCGTCATCAGTGCCTTAGTTGATGGCGTGCGGGTGCTGAATCTCTATGTGCCCAACGGCTCCTCGCTCCAATCGGAGAAATACGCCTACAAGCTCGAGTGGTTGGCCTGCCTGCAGCGCTACCTGGAAGTCCTGCAGCGCCAAGGCGACCCCCTGTGCGTGCTGGGCGATTTCAACATCGCCCTGGAGGCCCGCGACATCCACAACCCCGCCCGGCTCGAGGGCGGCATCATGGCGAGCGCAGCTGAACGGCTGGCCCTACGCCAGGCCCTGGGCGAGGGCCTGCAGGACAGCTTCCGCCTGTTTGAGCCCGCCAGCGGCCACTGGAGCTGGTGGGACTACCGCAGCGGCGGCTGGGACCTGGACCGGGGCTGGCGCATCGACCACATCTATCTGTCCGAGGAGCTGGTGGAGTGCGCCACAGGCTGCGTGATCGACAAGGCCATGCGCGGCAACGAGAAGCCCAGTGACCACGCGCCCGTGGTGGTGAACCTGGCCTGGCCCCCCGCCGAAGCAGGAGAAGACGACGAAGAAGTAGAGGAATAAATGGCTAGTTAGGGGGCGAAGCCGCTGTGCCCTTTGGGCCCCAGGCCTAGAAGGCCACCACCCCTTCCGGTAGCGCCACCCCCTGCACCTTGAGCTCCACGGCCCGGCGGGCCGATTCGGCGCAGGTTTTTGGGGTGGGGAAAATCTTGCCGGGGTTGGCCCGGCGCTCGGGATCAAAGGCCTGGCGCACCAGCAGCATGGTGGCCTGGTCATCGGCGCTGAACATCCAGTCCATGTAGCAGCGCTTGTCGCTGCCCACACCGTGCTCGCCGGTGATGCTGCCGCCGGCGGCGATGCAAAGCCGCAGGATTTCACCCCCCAAGCGATGCACGCGCTCCTGTACACCTGGATCGGAAGCCCGATAGAGGATTAGGGGATGGAGATTGCCGTCGCCAGCGTGGAACACGTTGGCGACGCTGAGGCCATGCTCAAGGCTTAAGTCGCCGATCGCCGCCAACACCTCGGGCAGGGCGGTGCGGGGCACCACACCGTCCTGGAGGTAGTAGCTGGGGGACTGGCGGCCGATGGCCGTGATCGCCGATTTACGCCCCTTCCAGAGCCGGGCCCGGGCTGATTCGTCCCAGGCCTGGCGCACGCTGCCGGCGCCAGCCTGCAGGCACAGGCGGGTGGCCAACTGCACCGAATCCTGCACCTCCAGCTCCTGGCCATCGAGCTCGATCAACAGCACGGCGGCCGCCTCGCGCGGGTATTCATCGAAGCCGAAGTAGTCGTCCACCGCCTGAATGCAGGGGCTGTCCATCATTTCCATGCCGGCGGGCAACACCCCGGCGCCGGTGATCTGCCGCACCGCCTCGCCGGCCGCCGCCATCGAGGCGAAATCGGCCAGCAACACGGCCACACTCGCCGGGGCCGGCAACAACCGCAGGGTGATCGCCGTGGCGATGCCCAAGGTGCCCTCGCTGCCGATAAAGACCCCCCGCAGATCCAGGGCCGCCATCTCGGGTTGGGGGCCGCCCAGGGTGGTCACGGTGCCATCGGGCAACACCACCTCCATTTCCAGCACATGGTTGCTGGTGACGCCGTACTTAAGGCAATGGACGCCGCCGGAATTTTCGGCAACGTTGCCGCCGATCGTGCAGACCTGCTGGCTGGAGGGATCGGGGGCGTAATAAAAACCGTCGCCCACTACCGATCGGGTCACCCAGCTGTTGATCACCCCGGGCTGCACGGTGATCCGCTGGTTGGCCAGATCGACCGAGAGCACCTGGCGCATGCGGCTGGTCGCAATCACTAGGGCCTCCACCTCGGCCACGGCGCCACCGGAGAGGCCCGTGCCACTGCCCCGGGCCACAAAGGGAATCGAGCGCTCGTGGCAAAGCCGCAGCACCGCCGCCACCTGCTCGGTGGTTTCCGGCAACACCACCAAGGGCGGCTGGTGGCGCTCCAGGGTGAGGCCGTCGCTGTCGTAGGCAAGCAGCTCCTGGCGGGCAGTCACCACGGCCTTAGCCGGCAGTAGCTGGCGCAGGGCCCGGGCCAGCTCTGGCCAGTCGTGGCGATGGCCTGGCCCAGGCGCGGAAGCGGGGCCTTTGGCTCGGGTTTGGGCAGGGTCCAGGGGTTCAAACATGAACTGACGACGCCTGGGCCGCAGGGAAATGCTGGTTGATCCCAGCCCCCCTTTGAGACTTGATCAACACTGGCATCTTAAGGAGTCAGGGGCCACGAGCCCGATCGGCCCAGGGTTGCGTCAAGATGGGCGATGGCTGGTTCCGCTTCGGCTGGCGCCATCTCCCCCCACCGTCTGCGGAACCTGATCTTGACCTCGGCCTCTGTTTCGGCCTCTGCCCTGAACACCGCCCGTTCCCAGGCCCTGTTCAGCGCCGCCCAGGCCCTGATGCCCGGTGGGGTGAGCTCGCCGGTGCGGGCCTTCCGATCCGTGGGCGGCCAGCCGATCGTGTTCGACCGCGTCAAGGGCGCCTACGCCTGGGACGTCGATGGCAACCGCTATATCGATTACATCGGCAGCTGGGGACCGGCCATCTGCGGCCACGCCCATCCCGAGGTGATCGCCGCCCTGCATGAGGCCCTCGATCGGGGCACCAGCTTTGGCGCCCCCTGCGAGCTGGAAAACACCCTGGCGGCCATGGTGATTGACGCCGTGCCCTCGGTGGAGATGGTGCGCTTCGTTAACAGCGGCACCGAGGCCTGCATGTCGGTGTTGCGGCTGATGCGCGCCTTCACCGGCCGCGAAAAAATCATCAAGTTCGAGGGCTGCTACCACGGCCACGCCGACATGTTCCTGGTGAAGGCCGGCTCCGGGGTCGCCACCCTGGGCCTGCCCGATTCCCCCGGCGTGCCCCGCTCCACCGCCGCCAGCACCCTCACCGCCCCCTACAACGATTTAGAGGCGGTGAAAACCCTGTTCGCCGAAAACCCGGGCGCCATTGCCGGTGTGATCCTCGAGCCGGTGGTGGGCAATGCGGGCTTCATCACCCCCGAGCCCGGCTTCCTCGAGGGCATCCGCGAGATCACCAAGGAAAACGATGCCCTGCTGGTGTTTGACGAGGTGATGACGGGCTTCCGCATCAGCTATGGCGGCGCCCAGGCCAAGTTCGGCATCACCCCCGACCTCACCACCATGGGCAAGGTGATCGGTGGCGGCCTGCCCGTGGGCGCCTACGGCGGCCGCGCCGACATCATGGGGATGGTGGCCCCGGCAGGCCCCATGTATCAGGCGGGCACCCTGAGCGGCAACCCCCTGGCCATGACCGCCGGCATCAAAACCCTGGAACTGCTCAAGCAGCCCGGCACCTACGAGCGGCTTGATGCCATCACCAAGCGGCTCTCCGGCGGCATCCTGGCGGCTGCCGAAGCCGTGGGCCTGCCGATCTGCGGCAGCTCGATCAGCGCCATGTTCGGCTTCTTCCTCTGCGAAGGGCCAGTGCACAACTTCGAAGAGGCCAAGGCCGCCGACACGGTGCGTTTCGGCAAGCTGCACCGGGCCATGCTCGAGCGCGGCGTGTATCTAGCCCCCAGCGCCTTTGAGGCCGGCTTCACCTCCCTGGCCCACAGCGACGACGACATCGACACCACGCTTGCCGCCTTCCGCGACAGCTTCGCCGAGATCGCCTGAGGCCTGGCCCCGCCAGAACCAGCCCCGATCGGCCCCCTAGGGAACTGGGCCCCCTAGGAAATCTTGGGAATATCTCAGGCCTACTCAGGTAATGCCGCGGCATCGCGGCGTCTGGGGTCAGCCACCCCCAGGCTTCCGCCCGTCAGGGTGGTGGCGGAGCCGGCACGGGGCCCAGCGGCAGGGCTCTTTCGGGGCACCACCTCAACGGAATTGGCCGAGCCCATGGCCGGCACGGCAACGAGCTTGTGGCCCATCTGCTCCAGCAGGCGGCGGGTGTCGGGGCTGAGGCCCTCCTCAACGCTGATCTGGTCGGGCCAGAGCTGGCTGTGGATGCGGGGGGCCGCCACCGACGAGGCCAGGTTGAGGCCAAACACCAGCCGGTTGAGGAGCACCTGCAGCACGGTGGTGATGATGCGACTGCCGCCGGGACTGCCCGTGGCCAGCAGGGGTTCCCCCGAGGGGCGGAACACCAGGGTGGGGGTCATCGAACTCAGGGGCCGCCGGCCCGGGGCGATGGCATTCACGGCTCCCTGCACCAGGCCGTAACCATTGGCGCTACCGGGCTTAAGGCTGAAATCGTCGAGTTCGTTGTTGAGCAGGAAGCCCGCCCCCGGCACGCTGATGCCGTTGCCATAGGCGCCGTTCAAGGTGGTGGTGACCGCCACCAGCCCCCCCTGGCGATCGGCAACGGACACATGGGTGGTGTTGCTGCCCCCGCCCAGGGCGGTGGGGTCGGCCTCCAACTGGGCGGCGGGGCGATGGCGGTTCAGGTCCAGACGCGAACGCTGCAGGTCGGCATAGGCCGAACTTTGCAACTGCTCCAGGGGCATGGCCACCTGGTC
>Ga0310323_10034_pt1 | contig 29133 bp, 31 predicted proteins | sample LakEriER3TotalD7_FD_195537 | JGI IMG/M metagenome (GOLD analysis project Ga0310323, IMG submission 195537) | Enriched freshwater cyanobacterial communities from Lake Erie, Ohio, United States - ER36.Total.D7 (v2) (version 2) | ecosystem: Environmental > Aquatic > Freshwater > Lake | place: USA...
AAACAAGAAAATGCCTGATCTGCGGAGAAGTCAAACCCCTAACTGCTGAGCATTTTCAGGCAATCCGTTTTTTTGTTAAGAAATTTTCATTTTTTTGCAATGCCTGTGACGCAGAATCAAAAACAAGAAAGACCCGCCCTGAAGGCACTTGAGGTTGGTTTTATTCATGGCGCCAAGGTGGGTCTTACAAGTGCTCCCTTGGGGGAGGAGGCACCTCTGACCTACCCGACTCTCCAGGGTCCTATTCCTCAAGGGGAGCACCTGCCTCAGTGGTTTTTGCAGTGATTGCCAAGACGTTAAGTTTATTGCGTATTATTAGAAGTGTTGCAATAATGACAAAACAAACATGTTATTGGTTCTTGCCTAGAGTGCACAGAGAAGGCAATCGTCCCACAAAACTTCATGTCAATTCATTTCTTCCATTAAGCAACTGCCTGAAATCCACAACTTGAGTGACAGCAAATGGTTGACCACAACAACAATAGCGACCGCTACCAATTAAACCCAGATGATTTCCCGCGTCGCATAGATCTTGAGGTCTCAGAAGAGGTCCTTGCCTACCTGCAACGGATCAGCGACAGGACTGGTAGGTCCATCAATGAAATCGCTGCCGCCATCATTGCCCAGAGTGTTGAACAAGATGATTCTTAATAGATTGATCTTTGAGCATAAATGCTCATCCTTCAATGATTAAAATTGCCTATAATCAAAATGCTCTTAAAGGTCGGAGAGTTATTTATGAATGCCTCTTCAGGGGTTAATAAAGATTTTGGCAAGGATACTAGTTCCATTTTTCTTTCTCCTAAGCGGATCTCAGTTACAGTGTCTGCTATGACAGCGAAGAAACTACGGAAGCGGAGTTCTGAGGAAGGGAGGTCATTGAGCAATCTTGTTGCCTATATTCTGGAGCAAGCAATGGCAAGTGATTCTCAGTATTGAAAGCAATGCTCAGCAGTCTTAGTCACTGAAGAACAGATCGGTGCGCCGCTTCAACTCTGCTGCTCCTTCCTCCAAATCCGCTCCAGCGCCTTACGAAACTCACCCTCGTTAAGAGGTCTTGCCAGTTTCCGTTTCCAAAAAACGCTACCGATCCACCAGGCCTGCAGACCGCCAAACACAAGGGCGACCAGACCCAGTTGGAGGTATCCCCAGTTCAGAGTCTCCATTTCGCCTCCTTCTGCGCCTCTTGCTCCCAGCTTCTCTCCAAGGTCTGCCTGAACTGATCGGTACTTGGGGTTGGAGCGATTAGGTGCCGTTTCAGGGCACTGCCGAACTGCCAGACCTTGAGGGCAAGGGCAACCGCAAAGACCGTCCAGGGAACCAGGAGCAACTCTGGGTGGTTCATGCCTGCCAATAGGTGCCTTTGGTCATCATGCTGTAACTATGGATAACCTGGGCCCCCCTGGGGGGAAAGAGCCTCAGCGGCATAAAATTTGGCAACGGCCTTGCCAACAAAATCAAGCCCACGATAACGCTTGACTCCTAGCGCCATGCGCTCAGAAACCGGCATCCTGAACGGAATGCACTGGCTGTTGCGCTTAGATATAAAAAGGCGGCACCCAGATTCGAACTGGGGGTAAAGGATTTGCAATCCTCTGCCTTACCACTTGGCCATGCCGCCATCTGGGAGCAAACTCCCAAGTAGCGATCGTATCAGCGTGTGATGGCCGCCAGGCTGCTGGTTCTCAGTAATGGCCATGGGGAAGATCTGATTGCCCTGCGGGTGCTCCAGGCCCTGCAGGTCAACCAGCCCGGGCTGGCCGTGGCCGTGCTGCCCCTGGTGGGGGAAGGCAACGCCTTTGCCGCGGCCGAAGCTGAGGGCTGGCTGCAACGGGTTGGGCCCCGCCAGGCCCTGCCCAGTGGCGGTTTCAGCAACCAGAGCCTGAGGGGACTGCTCTGGGACCTGGCCGCCGGCCTGCCCCTGTTGAGCTGGCGCCAATGGCGGCTGGTGCGGCGCTGGGGGCGCCAGGGCGGTGCCGTACTGGCCGTGGGGGACCTCCTGCCGTTGCTGCTGGCCTGGGCCAGTGGGGCGCCCTATGGCTTCATCGGCACCCCCAAAAGCGATTACACCTGGCGCAGCGGTCCCGGCCAGGCCTGGCCCGCCGATGCCTACCACCGGCTCAAGGGCAGCGAATGGGACCCCTGGGAATGGGCCCTGATGGGGCGGCCCCGCTGCCGGCTGGTGGCCCTGCGTGATCCGCTCACGGCCCGGGGCTTGGCACGCCATGGCGTGGCGGCGCTTGCCCCCGGCAATCCAATGCTGGATGGCCTGGTGGGGGCGCCCCTACCCGCCAGCCTCGTGGGCTATCGCCGGCTGGTGCTGCTTGCGGGTAGCCGCATGCCGGAGGCCCGGGCCAACTTCGCCCGGCTGCTGGATGCCCTGCTGGCCTGGAGCGATGGACGCAGGGACGACACTCCCGTGGTGCTGCTCGCCCCAGGCGGCACCCGGCCGGCCCCCCAGGACCTGGCCCCGATCCTGCGCTGGCGGGACTTCGAGCCCGCCGATCCCCCTGCAGGCAGTGGGGCCGAGGCGGCCTGGCGACGGCGGGGCCTGCTATTGCTGCTCGGACCGGGGCGCTTCACCCCCTGGGCGAACTGGGGCGAGCTGGGCCTGGCCACGGCCGGTACCGCCACAGAACAGCTCGTGGGCCTGGGGATTGCGGCCCTGTCCCTGCCCGGGCCGGGCCCCCAATTCAAGCTCGGCTTTGCCCAACGCCAGAGCCGGCTGCTGGGCGGAGCCGTGGCGGTTTGTCACAGCCAAGAGGAGCTGGCAGAGAGGTTGCAGCAGCTCCTGGGAGACCCCGAAGGGCGCCTGCAGCTGGGGGCCATCGGCCGGCAGCGGATGGGACAACCTGGCGGTAGCGAGGCCCTGGCCGCCCTAGTGGCGGAACGGCTGCTGGCCTAGGGGCAGGGATGATGGATCTATCCCCGCCCCAGAGATGCCCGCCATGGCAGCCCCCCCCGATCGCGACTACATGGCGGCCTGCAGTCGCCTGGCCAGCCTGATGAGCATCAGCATTTCCTCCGCCCGGCGCCGGGTCGACCTGGCTGCCGTGAAGGAAGGGATCCGCGATATTCCTGGCCGTATCGCCCTAGCCGCCAGGCTCGTCACCGAGGCCGAGCCCGGCAGTCAGGCCGCCCGCCTGCACCTCGATGGCCTGCTCGAAGCTGAGGCTTCAGAAGCCAACTTCATGGATGAGGACTAAAGCGCAACCCACAAGACCGGCAGCGCTTTGCCGCCCTCAGCCCAGCACAGTTGAATTCAACTTAGCGATGTTCAAAGATTTGGCCGTACTGGCCGCGATCGAGGTCGGAGAACACGGGAATGCAGGCAAAACAGCGCTCCGCCAGCGCCAGCCGCTCCTCGCGCACCAGCATCAAATGAAGCCGGTCCCGGGCAGGTAGCAGGTAGCGCACGTCGTTGGCGGCGTAGGCCAGCTGACTATCACTGAGTTCCTCAACCCGGCCCCAATCACTGCTCTGGGCCTGCTTGTCCAGTTCAACTCCCACTAGCTCCTGCACCACCTCCTTAAGGCCGTGGCGGGGGCTGTAGGTGCGGGCCAGACGGCTGGCCACCTTGGTGCAGAACAGCGGCGCCACGGCGATTCCTAGCCCCTCGGCCAGGGCGGCCACATCAAAACGGGCGAAGTGGAACACCTTCTCAATGCCAGGCGCCTCCATCAGCTGTTTGAGCAGGGGCGCCTGGGTCTGGCCCCGGGCGATGCGGATGCAGCAAACGTTGTCCTGGTCGTCGCAGATCTGCACCAGACAGAGGCGGTCGCGGCCATGCACCAGCCCCATGGCCTCGGTGTCCACCGCCAGGGCCTGGGCGGCCCCGAGCAGGCCATGCCATTCGCTCGAGAGGTCGCCATCAAGCACGGCAAAGCGGGCAGGGGCGGAGCCGGGGGCGGGAGCCATGGGGCCAAAGCGAACTGCTGCCATGGTCGCGGATCAGGGACTGGCGCCCAAACCCGGACCCAACCCCTTGAGCCCCCATGGCGCCGCTGGTTGGAGGACAATGAATATCCCGCCCGTGTCAGCCACCATGTCCCCAGCCCTGGGATCCACCCTGCTGCTCACCCTGCTGCTGGCCATCGGCCTGGTGTTCTTCCTGCGGGCTGCCAGTAAGGACCGCACCACGGTGGTGGAGATCCACTCGCCGCGGCCGGCCCTGGAGGTGCTCTCCGGCCTGAGCCAGTGGTTGGGGCAACGGGGCTGGCAGGCCGACACCAGCAGTCCGGAACAGCGGCTGCTGCGCTTCCGCGGCCAGGTGGCCGCCAGCACAGCCCTGGCCTGGCTGCTGTCCCTGCTGGGGGGCGTGGGCGCCGGCTGTCTTGGTTTGGTGCTGCGCCAGTTGCTGCCCCAACTGGGCTGGTGGCCCGTGGCCCTGGCCCTGGTGGGGCCCCTGGCGGGCCAGGTCTATCGCCGCCGGGCCGCCCGGGCCGAATCCCTGGAGCTGCGCCTGATCAGCCCCGATGACGCCACCGGCAGCAGCCTGCGGGTTCGGGCCCATCGGGATGAATTAATTGCCATGGAAGTGGAATTGGGCCCAAGCCTGCAACTGGCCAGCGATGGCTCCCTATTGAGTTCGCCGATCTGAAGCGCCAGCAACCAGCTGGATCGAACTCGCAAGCAGGTAAAACCGCTGCGAAGCGAAGCAACCGGAGGGATTTTGGTAATGGATTTAACGGGATTCCAACTTCGTCGTTGCCAAATCCCTTCCAGGCCGTGACGGGGCCCCAGATAGCCGCCATCCTGGTACCTGTGACAGACCACCATCCCAAAAAACGCCCTGACCTGGGCCAACTGCTGCCGGTGCTGGTCAGCCTGGTCGGTCTTTGCGCCATGCCAAGCGCATCGGCCCAGGGGGCCTTTGCCCGGCTGGCGCCCCTGAGCTTGACTGCCGGCTTCACCGGCCCCCGCGCCCGCCTGGCCAAGGACTGGGTCGGCCGCACGTCCCTGGCAGCGGAGACCCCCATCCTGGTGCTGGCCGGCCATGCCGACTCCCAGGGCATTGCCGGTGCTGGCACCTCCGGCGCCGCCGTGGCCCTGCGGGGCGCCGCGCCGATGCAAGCCGACATCCAGGACGAGCTCTTCTGGAACCTGCGCACCGCCGCCGCCGTGGTGGCCCTGGGCCGCAGCCGCGGCCTCGAGATCCAGCTCTATGTGCCGCCAGTGCGGGATATCGCAAGTGGCGACGATCCCCGCACCAACTGGAGCATCGGCAAGGCCTTCGCCGCCGCCGGCGGCTATGCCCTGGAGATCCACTACGACGCCTACGGCCCCGATGGCGTTGGCTCTGGCCTGATACCGCCGATCAACCGGCCCCTCAGCCAGCTTGATGAAAGTTTGGCCCTGGCCTTTGGCGGTTATCCACGCCTTTTCCGGGGGGGCCTGGGCGCCCCAAAACGGGGCATCGCCATCTTGGAAATCGGCAAGCTCGAAGGCAAGCTGGAGGCGTCCTTAAGGGATCCCCGCCGGCGGGAAGCGAGCATCGCCGGCATTGCCGAGCGGATCGTCGCTGCCCTTGAACTGGGGCTGGGGATCAATCCACCGCCTGATGCGGTTGGCAGCGAGCCGTCAGGGCCGGGTCCGCAAGCCAGTTCTGGGGGCGGGTGAACAGATCCGTTAGCAGGGCCTCGCGGCTGCCTTCGACCGGCTGATAGCCATATTCCCAGCGCACCAGCGGCGGCAGGGACATCAGGATCGATTCGGTGCGACCGTTGGTCTGCAGGCCAAAAATCGTGCCCCGGTCGAACACCAGGTTGAACTCCACATAGCGGCCGCGGCGGTAGAGCTGGAACTGGCGCTCACGCTCGCCGTAGGGCAGGTTCTGCCGCTTCTCCACGATCGGCACGTAGCTAGGTAAAAAAGCATTGCCGCAGGCCGAAGCCAGGGCAAAGAGTTGCTCCCAGTTCTGGCCGATGGGCCCCTGGGCGGCACCGGCGGCACCGGCCAGGCCCTCGGGATCCTGACCCTTGTAGAGCAGGCCGCGGGGGTCCTGGTAGTCGTAGAAGATGCCGCCCACGCCCCGGGTTTCCTGGCGGTGTTTCAGGAAGAAATACTCGTCACACCAGGGCTTAAACACCGGGTAGTAGGCCGGATTAACGCTGTCGCAGGCGTTTTTAAGGGTCTGGTGGAAGTGCTTGGCGTCCTCCAAGAAGGGGTAGTAGGGGGTGAGGTCGGCGCCGCCGCCGAACCACCACACGGGACCTGCCTCGAAGTAGCGGTAGTTGAGGTGAATGGTGGGGATGTAGGGGCTGCGGGGGTGCAACACCATCGAGGTGCCGGTGGCAAACCAGCGCTGGCCCTTGGCTTCTGGGCGCTGGCTCAAAATCGAAGGGGGCAACTGATCGCCCTCCACCTCGGAGAAGTTCACGCCTCCCTGTTCAAACACCCGGCCGCCGGTCATCACCCGCGAGCGACCGCCGCCGCCTTCGGGCCGGATCCAGCTCTCTTCCGCAAAGCTGGCGCCGCCATCGAGGGCCTCCAGGCCGGCGCAGATCGAATCCTGCAGACCCATCAACAGGGCCTTGGCCCGGGCGCGGGAGTCGGCCGGGGGGCGCTCCAGGGCCAGGTCCGCGCCGGGAGTGGCGTCGCCAGGAACCGAACCGGAGGCGATCCCGCCAGCGAGGCCTCTCACCTTGGTCTTGGCACGGGACAGCAGGCCCTTCAGCATCAACGCCACGCCCGAGGGGCGCTCGAAACCAGCCCACCATTTCAGCCCACGGTGCCGCCGCACAAGCCTGCGAGAAGGATCGTCACGCCCCCAGGCCGGCAGACGACCCTTGTTAGACGGTCCCTAGGATCCGGGCCCTGCCTAGACCCGCCGGATGGCCAGCCCAGACCAGGCACTCGATCGGGCCCTCGCCGCCCTAGCGCCCCTGAAGGACGCCGGCAGCGGTCGCTCCCTGTTGGAGCTGCAATGGATCGATCAGGTGCGCCTGCAACCGAATCGGGCCGTGTTTTGCCTGGCCCTGCCGGGCTTTGCCACCAGCCAAAGGGAGCGGATTGTCAGCGAAGCCCGGGCGGCCCTGCTGGGCCTCGCTGGCATCGACGATGTCCAAATCGAATTGGCCCCGGCCCCGGCCCAGGCCGGCCCCAGCGGCCATTCCCACCAGGGAGCGCCAATCGGCGCCGGCGGCCACGGGGGCGGCGCCGAACGCCAGCCGATTGCGGGGGTGAAACAGGTGATCGCCGTCAGCAGTGGCAAAGGCGGCGTTGGCAAGAGCACCGTGGCGGTGAACCTGGCCTGCGCCCTGGCCCAGGCGGGCCTGCGGGTGGGCCTGCTCGATGCCGATATCTATGGCCCCAATGCCCCCACCATGCTGGGGGTGGCTGACCGGACCCCCGAGGTGCAAGGCGAAGGGGCTGACCAGCGGCTGACGCCGATCGACAGCTGTGGCATCGCCATGGTGTCGATGGGTTTGCTGATCGGCGAGAACCAACCGGTGATCTGGCGGGGCCCGATGCTCAACGGCATCATCCGCCAATTCCTCTATCAAGTGGCGTGGGGTGAGCGGGATGTGCTGGTGGTGGACCTGCCCCCCGGCACGGGGGATGCCCAGCTCAGCCTGGCCCAGGCGGTGCCCATGGCCGGCGTGATCATCGTCACCACCCCCCAGCAGGTGTCCCTACAAGATGCCCGCCGCGGCCTGGCGATGTTCCAGCAGATGGGCGTGCCGGTGCTGGGAGTGGTGGAGAACATGACCGCCTTTATCCCGCCCGACGCCCCCGAGAAGCGCTACGAGCTATTCGGCCGGGGCGGTGGCCAGCTGCTTGCCGACGAGGCGGCCGTGCCGCTCCTCGCCCAGTTGCCGATGGAACTGGCCGTGGTCTCCGGTGGCGACCAGGGCCTACCGGTGGTGCTAGCCGCGCCGGAATCGGCCTCAGCCCAGGCCTTCTTGGCCCTGTCAGCCCGCCTGCGCGCGCTCGTCCCGGCGCCATGAACGCCCAAGGACCCAGCCTGGAGGCCCTCAGGCAGCTGCTGGCAGGCGGGGTGCCGCCGGGCCGCAGCGATGAGGACAGCGTCCGGCGCCAGTGGTGGGCAGCCCTGGCCTGCCTGCAGGACGAGTTCCTGCTGCCGCTCAAGCCCCGCAGCGGTCTATGGCTCGCCTCGCCCCTGCCAGCCCTCTATGAACCGGACCTGCTGCGCCATCTGCAGGGCTGGGTCTGGGCCCCGGAGGAGCTCGGCAACCTGCTGCAACCGGCCCCGCCCCTGCTGCCCGGCCGAGCCCCAGCCCCAGGCAGGGCGGGCGCCTACGACCCCGGCCGCTTTGCGCGCCTACCGCTGGGCACTGCCGATGGCACCGATCCCCTGCTGCTGGTGATCACGCCCCACCTGCAGATCGCCATGGCCCTCCATGGTCCAGCCGATGGACGCCAACTGCTGGTGCGCACCGACCCCGCCAGCCTTTCGGCGGCCCTGGCCCTGCTCGATGAGCGCTTGCAACGCAGCGCCCCCGAGGAGGGGTTGCGCCTGCGCCAGGCCCTGCAGGCCCTGGGCAGTCTCGAAAGCGACAGCAACCTGGCCGCCAGCTTCTGGCCGCGCCTAGCCGAACGGCTAGCCGCCATGGCCCCAAGCGTGACGCTCCAACCCCTGGTGCATCGCCGGGCCGGCAGCGACGAGGGCCCCAGCGGCTCCAGCAGCGAACTGGCCCTGCTCGAAGCCCTCACCCATGAGGTGCGCACCCCCCTGGCGACGATCCGCACCCTGATCCGCTCCCTGCTGCGCCGCCAGGACCTCACCGAGCTCGTCCGCCAACGGCTGCAGCAAATCGATGGCGAATGCAGCGAACAGATCGACCGCTTCGGCCTGATCTTCCATGCAGCCGAACTGCAACGTCAGCCGGCCGCCCCCAAGCCCCAGGCCCTGGCCCGCACCGACCTAGCCCAGCTGTTGCAACAGCTCGAACCGCTTTGGCGCCACCAGCTGCAGCGCCGTGGCCTGGAACTGCAGCTGGAGATCGGCGCCGACCTCTCGCCGGTGCTCAGTGATCCGAGCCGCTTGGAAACGATGCTGGGCGGCCTGATGGACCGCTACAGCCGCCGGCTAATGGCCGGCTCCACCCTGGTGATCAGCCTGGAACCGGCCGGTTCGCGCCTGCGGCTGGGCCTGGGCGCCGCCGGCGCCCCCCGCTTCGACGCTGGCTTTGACCGCGATCTAGGCAGCCCTCAGGCGGTGGGGCCGGTGCTGAGCTGGAATCCCGAAACCGGCAGCTTGCAACTCAGCCGCCAAGCCACCGCCCGCCTGTTCCATAGCCTGGGGGGACGGCTGACGGAAGGCTCGGGCCGCGGCCTGACCGTGTTCTTCCCCCTCGCCCCCGGCTAACGACACGCTGGCACCCGCAAGGGCCGAAGCCAGGGCCTGGGCGGCCACTTGCCGTTTGTTGACGGGTGTGAAGAGAGGAGCCCGTTGGCCAAAACAGCCCGGATCTCGGTGCTAGTTTCCGCTCGAAACGGCCTGCCGACTCCCCCTCAAGAACAGCCATGACAGCAACGGCGCTGAGCGGTCATCTCCCGAAGTACATCGGCAGCACAGGCGGCCTCCTCAACGCCGCTGAGACGGAAGAGAAGTACGCCATCACGTGGACCAGTAGCACAGCCCAGGTCTTCGAACTGCCCACCGGCGGGGCTGCCGAGATGAACGAGGGCGAGAACATCATGTATTTCGCCCGCAAGGAACAGTGCCTGGCCCTAGGCACCCAACTGCGCACCAAGTTCAAGCCCCGCATCGAAGATTTCAAGATTTACCGAATCTTCCCCGGTGGTGACACGGAATTCCTCCACCCCAAAGATGGTGTGTTCTCCGAGAAAGTGAACGAGGGTCGGACCATGGTTGGTCATAATTCCCGCCGGATTGGCCAAAACCCCAACCCCGCCAACCTCAAATTCAGCGGTCGCAACACCTTCGACTCCTGAGTTGCAGGCCTGAAGCGGTCACCGCTGCATCTATAAAGGCGGGGCCAGGCGCCCCGTTTTTTTTGCCTGCCCTTCGCCGTGATGCCCACCCCCGATCGCGCCGCCTTCCTGGACCAGGTCGCGGCCGGCAGCACGTTCATTCCAATTGCCCGGCGCTGGCCGGCCGACCTGGAGACCCCCCTAAGCACCTGGCTCAAGGTGGGTTCGGGCTCAAGCCATGGCGTGCTGCTGGAGTCGGTGGAAGGGGGCGAACAGGTAGGCCGCTGGAGCTTTGTGGTCAGCAACCCCCTTTGGACCCTCACCGTGAACGCCGACCAGGCGGTTCAGCAATGGCGCAGCGGCCACGCCCAGCAGCACCAGGGCAACCCGTTTGAGCTCATGCGCGCGGTGCTGGCCCCCTACCGCAGCGTGCCCGTGCCGGGCCTGCCCCCGGTGGGCCAACTGTTTGGCTTCTGGGGCTACGAACTGATCCGTTGGATCGAGCCGAGCGTGCCCGTCCATGCCAGGGCGGAGGGGGCCCCTCCCGATGGCTGCTGGATGCTGGCCGACAGCCTCTTGATCTTCGACCAGGTGAAACGCCAGATCACGGCCGTGGCCTACGCCGACCTCACGGCCGGCGGTGAAGCCGGCGGCGATCCCGAGCGGGCCTACAACGCCGCCTTGGCCCGGATCACGGACCTGGAGCAAAAGATGCACCAGCCCCTGCCTTCCGGGGTCACCTGCCTCGATTGGCACGACAGCCCCAACCTGGAGCTCGACACCCGCAGCAACCGCAGCCGCGAGGATTTCGAGGCGGCCGTAGTGACTGCCAAAGAGCACATCGCCGCCGGGGATGTGTTCCAGCTGGTGCTGAGCCAGCGACTGGAAACCTGGATCGATCGGGAGCCGTTTGAGCTCTACCGCAGCCTGCGGATGGTCAACCCATCCCCCTATATGGCCTTCTTCAACTTCGGCGGCTGGTACCTGATCGGCTCCAGCCCGGAGGTGATGGTGAAGGCCGATCCCCTCGATCCCAGCGCCCTAGGGGGCCCGGTCGCGGTCAAAGCCTCCCTTAGGCCGATCGCCGGCACCCGGCCCCGCGGTACCAACGAAGGCGAGGACCGGGCCCTTGAGGCGGATCTGCTGGCCGATCCCAAGGAACGGGCCGAACACGTGATGCTGGTGGACCTGGGCCGCAACGACCTGGGCCGGGTCTGCCAACCGGGCAGTGTCCAGGTGACGGAGCTGATGGTGATCGAGCGCTACTCCCACGTAATGCACATCGTCAGCGAGGTGGAAGGATTGCTGCAGGCCGAACGCGATGTCTGGGACCTGCTGATGGCCTCCTTCCCCGCCGGTACGGTGAGCGGCGCCCCCAAAATCAGGGCCATGCAGCTCATCCATGCCCTCGAACCCGATGCCCGAGGGCCCTATTCAGGCGTCTATGGCGCCATGGACCTGGGCGGTGCCCTGAATACGGCGATCACGATCCGCACGATGGTGGTGTTGGCGGCGCCCCAAGGGGGCTGGCGGGTGCAGGTGCAGGCCGGAGCCGGCCTGGTGGCCGATTCCCAGCCCGCTGCCGAATACCAGGAGACCCTCAACAAGGCCCGGGGCATGCTCAAGGCCCTGGCCTGCTTGCAACCACGCCCGAGCACCAACTCCAGCGCCGGGGCAGGCCTGTGAGCGGCGATCTGCTGCTGAAAGGATTTGAGGTGGAGCTGTTCACCGGCCGCCCCGACGGCACCGTGGTGGGTTGTTCAGCCGCGGCGGCCGCCGCCCTGGATGGCTTCGTGACCGAACCGGATCACCGCAACCTCGAATACATCACCGCCCCCGATGCCAGCTACCAGCGCCAGCTGGAGCTCCTCCTCGAACCCCGCCGGCGCCTGCGGGCCTGGCTGGCGCAGCGGGGTTTAACAATCCTGCCGGGCAGCACCTTGAGCTTGGGGGACAGCCACCGCTTTGAGCGCTCCAACCCGGACAACCCTTACCACGACTACATCGAAACCACCTACGGCACCCAGGTGGTGACCGCCAGCGTGCACATCAACCTGGGTCTCACCGACATGGAGGCCCTCTTTGCCGCCTGCCGGCTGATCCGCTGCGAAGCCGCCCTACTGCTGGCGCTCAGCGCCAGCTCTCCCTTCCTCGATGGCGTGGCCACCGGGGCCCATTCCCAGCGCTGGTTGCAGTTCCCTCTCACTCCTCCCGAGGTGCCCCTATTCAGCAGCCACGGCCACTACATCGCCTGGGTGGAGGAGCAGCTGGCTAGAGGCGCCATGCAGAACGTGCGCCACCTCTGGACCTCGGTGCGGCCCAACGGCGACAACCGTCCCCATGGGCTCAATCGCCTTGAACTGCGGATCTGCGATTTGATCACCGATCCATCCTTGCTGCTGGCCATCACCGCCTACTGCGAACTGCGCATCCATCAATTGCTGGCCGATCCAGCCGGGCACGATCCCCAAATCGCAAGCCAGCTCAGTCCCAAAGAGCTGGCGGACCTGGCCGATGCCAATGACCGGGCAGCAGCCCGCTCGAGCCTGCAGGCCAGCCTGCGCGACTGGCGTACGGGCGAGCCGATCCTGGCCGCCGATTGGATCGGCCGGGATCTGGAAGCCCTTACCCCCCTGGCCAAAGAGCTGAACCTCAGCGCCACCCTGGCGCCCCTCCATGCGGTGCTCAGCGGCGGCAACCAGGCCATGCGCTGGCTGCAGCGCATGGCCCAGGGCATGCCGATTGCCACGATCGTGGCCCTCAGCGCCGAGGCCATGGCCCAGCGGGAAGCGGCGCTGAACGCACCACTGGCGACAGACGCGCCCAGCCCTTTGGGATGATCATGGAACCTTCGAGCGCCCCTTCGGCCCCCATGCGGCAGCCCCTGCCCGCCATCGAGACCCCGGGCGGAGCGAACGATGCGCCCGCCTCCAGATCCATCCAACCCCAGCCGGCCCCCCAGGTGACCCAGCTACTGGGCGAGCGTTTGGAACTGGTGGAAGACCTCTGGCAGACCGTGCTGCGCAGCGAGTGTCCACCGCTGCAAGCCGAACGGCTCCTTCGGCTCAAAGCGCTGAGTGGCAGCGATGGCCCAGCCGACCGCCGGCCCGGCGCCCCAACAGAAACGGCCGTGGCGGCGGACGCGATCGTGCAATTGATCCGGGAGATGGACCTGGCCGAGGCCATCTCCGCCGCCCGGGCCTTTTCTCTCTATTTCCAGCTGGTCAACATCCTTGAGCAGCACATTGAAGAAGACAGCTACCTGGCCAGCCTCAAGGCCCAGCACCCCAGCGGCCTGAGTGACCCGTTCGTGCCGCCCCTGGCCAGCCAGACCCAGCCCGCCACCTTCCGGGAACTGTTCACCCGCCTGCGGGGTCTGGGGCTACCGCCGGCCCAGCTCGAGCAACTCCTGCGGGAACTCGACATCCGCCTGGTGTTCACGGCCCACCCCACCGAAATCGTGCGCCACACCGTGCGCCATAAGCAGCGGCGGGTGGCGGCCCTAATCCAGAAGTTGCAGCAAAGCGACCAGCTCAACCTCGACGATCGCCACAGCCTGCGCCTGCAACTGGAAGAGGAGATCCGGTTGTGGTGGCGCACCGATGAACTGCACCAGTTCAAACCCTCGGTGCTGGATGAGGTGGATTACGCCCTTCACTATTTCCAGCAGGTGCTCTTTGAGGCCATGCCCCAGCTGGTCCAACGGATCCATGGCGCCCTCCAGGCCAGCTATCCAGATGTGGTGCCGCCCCAGGATGCCTTCTGCACCTTCGGCTCCTGGGTGGGCTCCGACCGGGATGGCAACCCCTCGGTGACACCGGAGATCACCTGGCGCACCGCCTGTTACCAGCGCAAGTTGATGCTGGAGCGCTACATCAGCGCCGTGCAGGGGCTTAGGGATCAACTCAGCATTTCGATGCAGTGGAGCCAGGTGAGCGCGCCGCTGCTGGAATCGCTGGAGATGGACCGGCTGCGCTTTCCAGAGATCTACGAGGAGCGGGCAGCCCGCTATCGGCTTGAGCCCTATCGGCTCAAGTTGAGCTACACCCTGGAGCGGCTGCGCCTCACCCATCTGCGCAACCAGCAACTGGCCGCCAGCAGCTGGGAGTCACCGATTGATGGCTCCACCTCCACCGATGACGGCATCCTTGGCGGCCAGCCGGTCCAGGACCTGCACTACACCGCCGTCGCTGAATTTCGCAACGATCTCGAACTGATCGGCGATAGCCTCGAGGCCACTGGCCTGAGCTGCGAACCGCTACAAAAGCTGGTCAGCCAGGTGCATATCTTCGGCTTCACCCTGGCCAGTCTTGATATTCGCCAGGAGAGCACCCGCCACAGCGATGCCCTCGACGAACTAAGCCGCTACCTGCAACTCCCCCTGGCCTACGGCGAGATGGATGAGGAGCAGCGGATCGCCTGGTTGCTGGAGGAATTACGGACCAGGAGGCCCCTGGTGTCTGCCGCAGCCCGCTGGACTGCGGCCACGGCTGAAACCCTCGATGTGTTTCGCCTGCTGCAGCGCCTGCAACAGGAATTTGGCTCGCGCATCTGCCGCACCTACATCATTTCGATGAGCCACACGGTCTCCGACCTGCTGGAGGTGTTGCTACTCGCCAAAGAAGCGGGTCTGGTCGATCCCAAAACCCAGCACTCCCACCTGTTGGTGGTGCCCCTGTTTGAAACCGTGGAAGATCTGCAGGGTGCCCCGGCGGTGATGGATCGTCTGTTCAACGAACCCTTCTACCGCCAGCTCTTGGCCAGCAGTAATGGCTCTGGCCAGCCCCTGCAGGAGTTGATGCTTGGTTATTCCGACAGCAACAAAGATTCCGGCTTCCTATCGAGCAATTGGGAGATCCATCGGGCCCAGATTGCCCTGCAACAACTGGCGATCCACCATGACGTCGCCCTGCGCATCTTCCATGGCCGCGGTGGCTCGGTCGGCCGGGGCGGCGGCCCGGCCTACCAGGCGATCCTGGCCCAACCAAGCGGCACCCTCAATGGCCGCATCAAGATCACCGAGCAGGGCGAAGTGCTCGCTTCCAAATATTCCCTGCCGGAGCTGGCTCTCTACAACTTGGAAACGGTCACCACGGCGGTGTTACAAAACAGCTTGGTGACCAGCCATGTGGACGACACCCCCAGTTGGAACGAGCTGATGGTGCGGCTGGCGGCCCGATCCCGCCAGCATTACCGCAGCCTGGTGCACGACAACCCCGATCTGGTGGCCTTCTTCCAGCAGGTCACCCCAATCGAGGAAATCAGCAAGCTGCAGATCTCCAGCCGGCCGGCCCGTCGCAAGAGTGGCGCTAAAGACCTGTCCAGCCTGCGGGCGATTCCCTGGGTGTTTGGCTGGACCCAGAGCCGTTTCCTGTTGCCCAGCTGGTTTGGTGTGGGAGCCGCCCTGCAGGAGGAACTGGATCGCGATCCCGAACAGCTGGAGCTGCTGCAACGGCTCTACCAGCGCTGGCCCTTCTTCCGCATGCTCATCTCCAAAGTGGAGATGACCCTCTCGAAGGTGGATCTCGACCTAGCCCACCACTACGTACAGGCCCTGGGCAGGCCCAGCCACCGGGAGTCATTCGAGGCGATTTTCCAGGTGATTGCCTCGGAATTCGTGTTGACCCGCGACCTGGTGCTGAAGATCAGTGGCCACGGGCGCCTGCTCGATGGCGACCCAGCCCTGCAATTGTCGGTGGATCTACGCAACCGCACGATCATTCCCCTGGGCTTCCTGCAGGTAGCCCTGCTGCGGCGCCTGCGCGACCAAAACCGCCAGCCGCCCATGAGTGAGGCCAGTAGCAACAGTGGTGACGATGGCCGCACCTATAGCCGTAGCGAACTGCTGCGCGGCGCCCTGCTCACCATCAACGGCATCGCCGCCGGCATGCGCAATACCGGTTGAAGACGATCCAATCCCTTTTGATCCCCTTCCGCAACCAGCCCATCCCGCCAGCACTGCCCCAGGGCTACGGGATCGAGAGCGGCGACCCACCCGCCGCCACTGAATTACAGGAGCTCCTCCTGGCCTGCGGTGACCCACCCCGCAAGCCGGAGCGGCTGGAGCTGGCGCTGCAACGCAGCATCTGGCACCTCAGCGTGCGCAATCCGGCCGGGGAGCTGGTGGGTTTCGTGCGGGCCACCAGTGACCTGGCCCTCAATGCCAATCTCTGGAACCTCAGCGGCCATCCCGGCGATCCCCACCGCGACCAGGTGGTGCTGGTACTGATTGCCACAGCCCTAACGCGACTGCGGCGGGAGCTGCCCGGCTGCAGTATTTCGCTCTCAGCACCGCCAGAAGCGGTGAAAGCCTTGGCCCTACAAGGATTTGTTCTAGATCCCGGTGGCATCCGGGCCATGGGCTTGGGGCTTGGCTAGGAGGAACTTTGGTAGGTAAGGCCTGATCAGCAGTCCCAACCTGAAGGTCCCTAACTGTGCTTTAACGAGCATGGAGGGACTCGAACCCCCGACATTCAGAACCGGAATCTGACGCTCTATCCAACTGAGCTACATGCCCATGCAGGGGCCCAAGGGTCTGCACAGCACGGCAGGCCTGGGGCCATACCGAGGGGCTTACCTTAAACCGCAGACGGCCCCAGACCCATTCGGCTGCATCGCCTGGAGCTGCACCACTTCCGCAACTACGGACAGCTCAGCCTGTCGATCGAGGCGCCACGCTTGCTCGTAATCGGCAGCAATGGCGAGGGCAAATCCAACCTGCTCGAGGCGGTAGAGCTACTCGGCAGCCTGCGCTCGCACCGCTGCAGCAGCGACCGGGACCTGATCCAGCAAGGCCAAACCACGGCCCTGGTGCGCGGGCTCTGTGGTGGTGGCCCAGGGGGCAGGGGCGAGGCCGGGGTGGGGGCGGGGGCGGGGGCCAGCCAGGGGGATGCGCTCGAGCTGGAACTGCGGCGCCAGGGGGGCCGCCAGGCGCGCCGCAACGGCAAGCTGCTCGAGCGCCAACTGGATCTGGTCGGTCCCCTGCGCTGCGTGGGCTTCAGCGCCCTGGATCTGGAGCTGGTGCGGGGCGAACCGGCCCTACGGCGCCAATGGCTCGACCGGGTGGTGCTGCAACTGGAGCCGGTCTACGCCGAACTGCTCAGCCGGTATGGCCGCCTGCTGCGCCAACGGGCCCAGCTGCTGCGCCGCGGCCTGGGCGGCGCCCACCTAGCCGACCTGCTCGATGCCTTTGACCAGCAGATGGCCTTGATCGGCACGCGCCTGCACCGGCGGCGGCGACGGGCCCTGCTTCGGCTCGAACCCCTGGCAGCCGCCTGGCAACGGCACCTGAGCGGCGGCAACGAACAACTGCTGTTGCACTACCAGCCCGGCACGGTGCTGGAGGGGGAGGAGGCCGAAGCCCCCTGGCGGGAGGCCCTGGCCTGGCAACTGCGCCAGCAACGGGACAGCGAGCTACGGCTGGGCCAATGCGGCGTGGGTCCCCAGCGGGACGAAATCCAGCTCCAGCTGGGCGGCCAGCCGGCCCGGCGCTATGGCTCCGCCGGCCAGCAGCGCAGCCTGGTGTTGGCCCTGAAACTGGCGGAGCTCGAACTGGTGCGCCAACTCTGGGGCGAACCACCCCTGCTGCTGCTCGATGACGTGCTGGCCGAACTCGACCCCACCCGCCAGCAGCTGCTCCTCGAGGCCGTGGGCCAGGGGGAGGGCTACCAATGCTTGGTCAGCGCCACCCACCTGGGCAGCTTCAGCGATGACTGGTCCAAGACATCCCAAGTGATTCGGGTCAAAAAGGGCTTAATCAGGACTTAAGATGGTCAACTGTTCAACAGGAATCAATGACCCAGGCCTGCATCCACCCCAACCCGGGATGGACCGGAGCTGCGAGCCCCTTCTCCCCAAGCCCCAATCCCAACCTCAGTGCCACCGACATGGTGGGCAAACACTGCATTCTCGAGCTCTACAACTGCGATCCCGCAAAGCTCGATGACGAAGCCTTTCTCAGGACCGCCATCACGACAGCAGCCAAGCGTGCTGGCGCCACTCTCCTGAACTTGATTACCCACCGGTTTGAACCGCAGGGAGTCACGGGCCTAGCCCTTCTCGCCGAATCGCACATCTCGATTCACACCTGGCCCGAATCGGGCTACGCCGCGGTGGATGTGTTCACCTGTGGGGACCACACCATGCCGGAGCGTGCCTGCGCCGTGTTGAGTGAAGAACTCAACGCCGCCCGCTTCAAGCTCAAGAGTTTCCTGCGGGAAACCCCAAGCGAAGTGGCCGGTGCCGACCGTGCTCCCGTAGTAGCTGCGGCCGCAGCCGGGCACAACTAACGCCAAGGACGATCAAGCGATCTGATGTAGGGGCCTTAGGGCCCCTTTTTTGTGGGCGCCTGGGCCTCCCGGCGACTAGCGGCCTCGAGGTGGTCGCGGTTGAGCTTGCCGCTTACCAATCCCTCCAGATCCAGGCTCACGGCGCTGAAGCCCAGCTGGCGGAAGGCCGCCACCAGGGGTTCGCGGGCGCCATCGACCAGCAGGCCGGCGATCAGGGCCGCCGGCACCTCAATCCGGGCCGCCTCCCCCTGGCTGCGCACCCGCACCTCCGGCAGGCCCCGGGCCCGTAGCCAGTCCTCGGCGGCGGCCACCCGCTGCAACCGGGTGGCCGAAATCGGCTCGCCATAGGGAAAGCGGGAGGCCAGGCAGGGCTGGGCCGGCTTATCCCACCAGGGAAAGCCCAGGGCCCGGGAGATCGCCCGCACCGCCGCCTTGTCGATACCCAGCTCCGCCAAGGGCGAAAGCACGCCCCGCTCCTGGGCCGCCCGCAAGCCCGGGCGATGGTCACCCAGGTCGTCGAGGTTGACGCCATCCAGCACCGTGGGCGCCAGGGCCTCCCCAGCCTGCTCACCCCAGCCAGCCTCGGCAAGCCCGACCCGTTCGGCCTCTGCCAGGGCGGCGAGCAAGCCATGCAGTTCCTTTTTGCAGGCGTAGCAGCGGTCGATCGGGTTGCTGGCGTAGGCCGGATCCTGCAGCTCGGCGGTGGCGATCTCGCGGTGGACCAGACCCAGCCAGGCGGCCTGGAGCTGGGCCTCGCTGCGCAGGTGGGGGGCCAGGGCGGGAGAGATGCCGGTTACGGCCACCGCCCGCTCGCCCAGCTGCTCGGCGGCGATCGCCGCCACTAGGGCGCTGTCCACCCCGCCGGAATAGGCGACCAGCACCTGGCCGTAGCTGGCGATGCGCTCGCGCAGGGCCGCCAGCGCCTGCTGCTGGGCAGGAGCCAGCGTCTCCACTTGCCGGTGGCGATTCATCGAGTCGGAGCCCCCCAGGGCCGTCGTTAGGATTCAACGGTATGAGCCCTGGCATGGCCCTGCAGGGCAGCACCTCCGTGACAGGCATCGCCAACCGCCGTTCCAGCAGTAGTTCCACCGCCGGCAGCTCCCGGGGTATCGGCATTCGCACCGCCGCTGACGCCAGTGAGCGCAGCCATGGCCAGCTGCACGTCTACGACGGCAACGGCAAGGGCAAAAGCCAGGCCGCCCTAGGGGTGGTGCTACGCACGATCGGACTGGGCATCTGCGAACAGAAACGCACGCGCGTGCTGCTGCTGCGGTTTTTGAAGGGTCCGGGCCGCTCCTACGACGAAGACGCCGCGATCGAGGCCCTGCAGCAGGGCTTTCCCCACCTGATTGACCAGGTGCGCACCGGCCGCGGTGAGTTCTTCACCGCCGATGAAGCCACCAAATTCGATCGTCAGGAGGCCCAGCGGGGCTGGGACATTGCCAAGGGAGCGATCGCCAGCGCCCTTTATTCCGTGGTGGTGCTCGATGAACTGAGCCCGGTGCTGGACCTGGGCCTGCTCGACATCGCCGATGTGGTGCAGACCCTGGCCGCCAAGCCCGGCGGCATGGAGGTGATCGTCACCGGCCGGGGCGCGCCGCGCCAGCTGGTGCAGATCGCCGATCTCCACTCGGAAATGCGGGCCCATCGCCGCAAGGATCTCTGGCTCGACGAGGAGGGCTACCCGGATGGGGCCGCCAACCCGGGGCTCGATGGCATCGAGATCTACACCGGCGAAGGCAAGGGCAAATCCACCAGCGCCCTCGGCAAGGCGCTGCAGGCAATTGGCCGCGGCATCAGCCAGGACAAGAGCCACCGGGTGCTGATCCTGCAATGGCTCAAGGGTGGCAGCGGCTATACCGAAGACGCCGCCATTGCCGCCCTACGCGAGAGCTATCCCCACCTGGTCGACCACCTGCGCTCCGGCCGCGATGCGATCGTTTGGCGCGGCCAGCAGCAGCCGATCGACTACGTGGAAGCGGAGCGGGCCTGGGAGATCGCCCGGGCCGCGATCGCCAGCGGCCTTTACAAAACCGTGATCCTCGATGAGCTCAACCCCACCGTGGACCTGGAGCTGCTGCCTGTCGAACCGATCGTGCAAACCCTGCTGCGCAAACCCTCAGAAACGGAGGTGATCATTACCGGCCGCTGCAAAAATCCACCGGCTTACTTCGATCTGGCCAGTGTCCATTCCGAGATGGTTTGCCACAAGCACTACGCCGAACGGGGCGTGGACCTCAAGCGTGGCGTGGATTACTGAGGCCCAAAAAGCAGTCTTTCGCTTCCCAAGCTCAATAGCGCTGCACGCTGGAATCCACCTCCAAGCTCCAAGCGTCAATGCCGCCGGCCACGTTGATCCCGTCGATGCCGGAGCGCTTTAGGGCAATCAGGGCCTTCGCAGAGCGCCCCCCCAGCTTGCAATGGACGTAGAGGGTTTTGCCCGCCGCCAGCTGCTGCACGCGCTCAAGCGCCGTGCCGTTTTCAATTTGATCAAGGGGAATCAAAATCGCCCCAGGGATCACGGCAATGTCGGCCTCGGGTGGATTGCGTACGTCGATCAACACCAACCCACTGGTGTCGCCATCAAGCAGGGCCTTGAGTTCGCCCACCGAGATGCTCTCTACCGAGCCGGCTTCCTCCTGACCGGGAGCCGAGCCGCCGACGCCACAAAATTCCTGGTAATCGATCAGTTTCTCGATCACGGGGCGCTCGGGGTTGGGGCGCAGTTTGAGCTCGCGGAACTTCATCGCCAGGGCATCAAACAGGAGCAGCCGACCGCTCAAGGTGGTGCCAATGCCAGTGATGATCTTGATGGTCTCGGTGGCCTGGATCACGCCAATAATCCCGGGCAGCACCCCAACTACGCCGCCCTCGGCGCAGGAGGGCACCATGCCCGGCGGCGGCGGCTCGGGAAAAAGGTCGCGGTAATTGGGGCTCTCGCTGGTGAGGTTGAAAACCGTGGCCTGGCCCTCGAAGCGGAAGATCGAGCCATACACATTGGGCTTACCCAGAAGCACGCAGGCGTCATTGACCAGGTAGCGGGTGGGGAAGTTGTCGGTGCCATCGCAGACCAGGTCGTAGCCGGCGATGATCTCGAGGGCGTTCTCGCTGGTGAGGGCGGTCTCGTAGAGGTCCACCTGGCAGTGGGGGTTGATCTCCAGGATCCGGGCCTTGGCCGATTCGATCTTGGGTTTACCGACCCAGCTGGTGCCATGGATCACCTGGCGTTGCAGGTTGCTGTGGTCCACCACGTCAAAATCGACGACGCCCAGGCGCCCCACTCCAGCTGCGGCCAGATAAAGAAGCAGAGGTGAGCCAAGGCCACCGGTGCCAACGCAGAGCACGGCGGCGGCCTTCAGGCGCTTCTGGCCCTCCATGCCCACCTCCGGCAGGATCAGGTGCCGGGAGTAGCGAGCCACCTCATCGGGGCTCAGGCTGATGCCAGTGGTATCGGGGGGAAGCATGGACGGTTTCGGCTCCAGATCCCCATTCTCCCAAATGCCTGAACCGGATCGGAATCCGGGCGGCTCGATCACAAGAGATAGAAACCTGCCCTGGCCCAGGTCCGCCATCCCGCCAGCGGCCATGGCGAGGATTAGGACGCGATCTGGATCTCCAAGGCCAGGGGCTCAGCCCCGTCCCCCGGCAGCCACCAGGCCCCCAGGCCCGCCAGGGGACCGCCAGGCTGGTCCGCGGCTCCAGCCCCAACCAGGCCCGAACGGATGACCATCAAGGTGGGGCCAACGGCCAGCTCTACGTCGGTGGCGGAGGGCTGCGCTGGGCTGGCCGGGTGGCTGTGGGCCGAACCGAGCACTTGAACTCCCCGCTGCCGAGCCCAGCGCTGGGCCAGCAACTGCTCGCGCGGATCAAGCAAAAAACGCTGGCAACGTTCGCGTTTGGGCTCCCATCTGTTCTGGCAGGGCCAGACCTCGTTCACCTGCAGCAGTTCTCTCCCCGGGGTAACCAGCATCCGCTGCCCAAGTAGCAAGGCGCAGCCCTCCTCGGGGGCCGCCGCCGCGAGCACTCCCACCAGGATCGTCAGCCAATCCAAATTAAGGCGCAAAAGCGCTGGCGACAAAGGACTCACACCGATACCTTATGGGTCATGAGTGATAAACACTGTTGACATGAGCGACGAGACCAACGACCAACAGGAGCAGGCGACCGCCGCTACCGCAGACACTGGCGCCAACTTCACCGAGCGCTACAGCGAAATCCTTGGCAAGGTCAACGCCACCCTCGACCAGGTGGATTGGACCCAGATGGGTCGCCTCGGCAAGGGTCTCGGAGTCCTGGTGGCGGTCATCGTCGCCCAGGTTCTGATCAAGGGGGTGCTCGACACCATCAATCTTCTGCCCGTGATTCCCGGCCTGCTCGAACTGCTGGGCCTGGTCGTAGTGGGCACCTGGAGCTGGCACAATCTCACCACCAGCGACAAACGCCAGGCGGTGGTGACCAAACTGCAGTCCTTCCGCCAGGAATACCTGGGCTGAGCCTTGATCGGCCCTTTGGGCCTAAAAACCTGCTGAATGCCTTCCCTGCCGGGGGCCATTCAGCAGGTTTTTTGTTGCAAATTTTTTGCCTGTCCAAGTTTTTCCTGGGAAAACTCGGCTGGGGGAGGGTTTTTTTTGGCCAAGGGTCCCTAGCCCATCAGGGTGTCGATACGGGCCTGGGCCTGGCGCCAGTAGCCGCCGCCGAACAGGTTGGCGTGGTTGAGCAGGTGATACAGGTTGTAGATCTCAAGGCGCTGGTCGTGGCCGGGGGGCAGGGGCCAGCGGCCCTCGTAGCCCGCAAAGAACGGCGCCGGGAAGCCGCCGAACAAACGGGCCATGGCCAGGTCCACTTCCCGGTCACCCCGGTAAACGGCTGGATCAAAAAGCGAACCGCGGCCATCCTGCAGCAGGCCGCCGTTGCCGGACCAGAGATCGCCATGGACCAGGCAGGGCCCGGCCCCGTGCTGATCCAGCCAGGCCGGCAGGCGCGCCAATAGCGCTTCCGCCTGGCGTAGGGGCCGGCCCGCCCTGGCAGCCAGGAGCAGCTGGGGACCCAGACGCCGTTCCGCAAAGAACTCGCCCCAACCAGCCAGCCAGCCGTTGGCCTGGGGGCCGGAGCCGATGAAGTTGTCCTGCTGCCAGCCAAAGCGGCCATCACTGCTGGCCAGGCTGCGGCGATGCAGGTCCGCCAGGGCCGCCCCGAAGCGCCCCCAGGCCTGGGCTGGGTTGGCGTGGCTAGCGAAGGGAGGCGGAGCGGAGCCTGGTGATCCAGGCAGGGACGGACCAGCCCCCGCCAAGGGCAGCCAGTCCAGCAGCAACAAAGCCCGATCGCCCAAGGCCTCGCAAGCAAGCGGCTGGGGAATCACCAGCTCCCCGGCCTCGGCCGCCAGGGCCTCCAAGCCATGGGCCTCGGCCCTCAGCAGGGGCAGCGCGGCGAGGCGATTGGTTTTGGCAAACAGGCGCCGGCCATCGGCCAGATCCAGGCACCAGGCCTGGTGGATGCAGCCCCCTCCCACCGGGCTCTGGGCCGCCAAGGGGACCCCCAGGCGCCGCTCCAGCCAGTCGCTCAGGGGGGCCTGCTGCACCGGATCCACGCTGGCGTCACACCCTTGCCAGCATGCCGCCCGCTCCCCTGGTGCTGGCTCCTGCCCCTCACGGCTCGCCCCAACCTCGATCGCTCCCCCCTTGATCGCCCCCAGCGCTGCGATGTGGCCGTGGTCGGGGCCGGCATCGCCGGTCTCACCGCCGCCGCCCTGTTGGCCGGCGAAGGGCTGGAGGTGGTGCTGCTGGAGGCCCACAGCCAAAGCGGTGGCTGCGCCGGCACCTTCCGCCGCGGCCCCTACACCTTTGATGTGGGTGCCACCCAGGTGGCGGGGCTGGAGAGCGGCGGCATCCATCGCCGCCTGTTCGACCATTTCGGCCTGGACCTGCCGGCCGCAAGCCCGCTTGATCCCGGCTGCAGCGTGCAGCTGGCCGGCGAACGGGAGCCGATCCGGCTCTGGCGCGATCCCGAGCGTTGGCGGGCCGAGCGGCGGCGCCAGTTCCCCGGCAGTGAGCGCTTCTGGGACCTCTGCGCCGCCCTCCATGGCAGCAACTGGGCCTTCGCCGGCCGCGATCCGGTGTTGCCGCCCCGCAATGGCTGGGATCTGGCCCAGCTGCTGCAGGCGATCCGCCCGGCCACCCTGGCCAGCGGCCTGGCCAGCTTCGCCACCGTGGCCGACCTGCTGAGCGTGAGCGGCTGCGGTGGCGATCGCCGCCTACGCCGCTTCCTCGATCTGCAGCTCAAGCTCTATTCCCAAGAACCAGCCGATCGCACCGCCGCCCTCTATGGCGCCACCGTGCTGGCCATGGCCCAGGAGCCCCTAGGGCTCTGGCACCTGGAAGGCTCCATGCAGGAACTAAGCCGCGCCCTGGAGCAGGCCCTGGCCGTGGCCGGCGGCGCGATCCACTGCAACCACCGCCTGACCGCTTTACGGCCAATCCCTGGCGGCGGTTGGAGCCTGGACGGCCTGCAAGGTCGCCTTGGGGCGGACGGCCATGGTGGGGGACAGGGCGGTGAACCCTTGCGTCTGGACGCCCGGGAGGTGGTGCTGACCCTGCCCCCCCAGGCGCTCAAAGGCCTGCTGGGGAACGCCATGCCCCGGGGCTACGACCGCCGCATCAGCGGCTTTGGCGATCCCTCCGGCGCCCTGGTCTTCTATGGGGCCGCCCCCCGCGAGGCCCTAGCCCAAGACCTCGGCCTGCATGGCCAGTTGGAATGGGCCGACCCCGGCAACCTGTTCGTGTCGATCAGCCGCGAGGGCGATGGCCGGGCGCCGGCGGGACAGGCCACGGTGATCGCCAGCGTGTTCACCGCGGCGCGCCCCTGGTTTGGCCTCGATCGGGCCAGCTACCAGGCCCGCAAAGCCCAGGCCCTACGGAGCATCCAGGCGGGCCTCACCGAATTGCTCGGCATCGAACCGGAGCAGTTTCTGCACCAGGAGCTGGCCACCCCCAGGGGCTTTGCCCGCTGGACCGGCCGCCCCTTTGGCTTTGTGGGCGGACTCGGCCAGCAACCAGACCGCTTCGGGCCCTTCGGCCTGGCCAGCCGCACCCCCCTGCCAGGCCTATGGCTCTGCGGCGACGGCATCCACCCCGGCGAAGGCACCGCCGGGGTATCGCTCTGCGCCCTGATGGTGGCCCGCCAGCTCCTGGCGGGCCGGGGCCGGACCCTGCGGCTCAAGGAGAACTGACCCCCTCCAACGGCTCCAGCTCAGAGAAATTCGGGCCTGTGGGCCTGGGCCTGGACGAGCCGTTGCTCCAATCCCGGCCAATCGCCGCCCTGAACCAACTGCTCAAGGACCGCCAGGCTGGTTCGGTAGCGGGCCAGGGCTACCAGCAGCGCTTCGCGGTTATATCGGGCCATCAGGCTGCCCAGTTCCGGGTTGCCAGCGCCGACGCGGCTGGTGTCGGCGAAGCCACTGGAGGCCAGGGCCCGGGCCAGGGGCGCCTGGCCAGCCGCCTCGATCAGGGCGGCCCCCAGCAGCACCGGCAAATGGGAAATCAAGGCCACGGCCTGGTCATGGTCCGCGGCCAGGCATTCGATCCAGCGGGCGTCCACTGCCTCGGCCAGGCCCCTCACCACCGCCAGGGCCTCGGGGTCGGTGGCGTCCGTGGGCGTCGCCACCCAGGGCCGGCCGGCAAACAGGCCCGCCAGCCCCGCCTCCACCCCGGCTTGCGCCGTGCCGGCCATCGGATGGCTGGCCACAAAGCGGGGCCAGGGGCCCCAGCGATCCAGCACCGGCCCCTTGACCGAGCCCACATCGGTAATCACCGCACCGGCCGGTAGGGCCCCCAGCAACTCGGAGCTGGGCTCAAGCAAGCGATCCAGTGGCAGGGCCAGCACCACCAGGGCGCAATCGGCCAGCACGGCCGGATCGGTGCTCACCTGATCGGCCAGCCCCCGCTCGCGGGCCCGCTGGGCCGTGGCCTCCCGGTGCACCAGGGCCTGCACCCGTAACCCCTGGGCCCGCAAATCGAGGGCCAGGGAGCCGCCGATCAGGCCCAGGCCCACCACACCGATTGGACGATCGCGCCAGGAAATGGTCATGGCAGACCCCCTGGATTGGCGATGGCTATACCCCCCCGTTGGTCATGGCTGAACCAGTCGGTCATCGATGCGCCAGTTTGCTGGCCCCAGCTTCCTACGATCGCCCCATGTTGGAAGCCCTGGCCCACCAGCAGCTCAAGGCACTCCTCCGGCTGGAGGGGGAAACCCGCTGGCCCCACCACCTCACCCTCAGCCGCCTGGCGGCCCGCAGCTTGCGGCGCGGTGATCAAACCCTGGTGCGCCTGGCCCCTGGCAGTGACCCCAGCTGGCTACTGGCCCTACTCGTGCCCATCGCCCTCACCGACACCGGCCTAGCCCTGGTGGTCAGCGAAGGGCTGCGCCAAAGGCTGTTGCAGGTGGAACTGCCCCGACTCGAGGCCGCCGGCCTGACCCTGCCCTGCTGGGAGGGCCCGGCCGCCCCGCCCCAGGCGCGGCTGTGGCTGCTCGATCACCGCCAGCTGGTGCAGGCCTGGCGCGCCCAGGGCCTGGGCGCTCGCCAGCTGGTGATCCCCGAGGCCGAAAACCTGGAGCTGCTGCTGCGCAGCGCCCTGGGCCTGGTGATCGAAAACCACGACTGGGAGGTGCTGCGCCGCAGCCTGCCCGCCGCCTCCACCGGCCTGCTGGGCCTGCATGAACGGCTCAGCCGGCGGATCTTCGCCCATCCCCAGGGCCCCGTGGAGCAGGTGGGCGTGAGCCCGGAGGAGGAAGCGCCCCTACGCCAATTACTGGCGCTGATGGAGGCCCTACCGGAGCCCTGGCCCCATTGGCTGGCCTGTGGCGGCAGCGACTGGGTCAGCTGGGCCACGGTTAATCCCAGCCTGCTGCGCTGGCAACTGCACCGCCAACCGCTCGATCCCCTGGCCGCCCTGGCCGGCCTGTTCGCCGATCGGGGTGCCCTGCTGGTGGGGGAACTCCCCAGCGGCGGGCGCCTGGGTAGCCCCGGCAACGCTGGCTTCCGGCCCCAGGTGGAGGTGGCCCTAGGCGATCCACCCCTGCAGGACCCGCTGCCGGTCTTTGCCCCGGCTGGCCAGCCCCTGCCCAACAGCCCCCACTTCGCAGGCCACCTGCTTGATCAAGCGCGCAGGCTGGTGCTGGGCCAGGAGGGCCTCACCCTGGTGTTGCTCGATGACGATGGCCTGCGCCGGGGCCTCACCAGCGGCCTGGCGGCGGAATTCGGCAGCCGGGTGGTCCATCAAGACACTGCTCCCGATAGCAATGGCGTGATCTGCGCCAGCTGGGGCTGGTGGCTGGACCAGCAGGCCCGCCTGCCAGCACCCTGCCAGGTGATCGCCTGCACCCTGCCCCTGGCCAGCCTGGAGTCGCCCCTCACCGCCGCCCAGGTTCAGGCCCTGCGCCAGCAGGGCCGGGACTGGTTCCGGGAGCTGCTCCTGCCCGAGGCCCTGGGCCGGTTGCAGCGCGCGGTGGCCAACCTGCGCCGCAGCGGCGGACGCCTGGCCGTGCTTGATGGCCGCATGCGGCGCCGCGGCTGGGGCCGGCAGGTGATGGCAGCCCTGGAACCCTGGGTGGCCCTGCCACGGCTCCTGCCCCGGTAATCGGCTCCTGCCCCGGTAATCACCCCCTGGTGGGGGCTTGGCTGGCCTGGCGGGATCCCCAAGCGCCCACAAACCAAAGGGACCCTGGCCAGGGTGCCCGAATTAGCCTGGCCAAAACGATCGATGACCAGGGCATGGGCGAAGCCAAACGACGCAGCGACCAGGGCCTAGCCCCCCGCGGCCCCAGGCCCACCAAGGACAACTCGCCGCGGATCCTGCCCTGGTTGCCGCTGACCCGAAACCAGGGCGAGCGTTTCGTATCGATCACGACCCGCAGCGCCTGGATTGGCATCGGCGCCCTGGCCGTCTTCTGGGTGACCGTGCGCTTCATCGGCCCGGCCGCCGGCTGGTGGGCCCTGGCGGACGGTTGACCGCTTACCAGGGCCCTTCAGGGGCCGTTGAGGCGCTGTCGCCGCATCTAAACCCAGACAGGGCAAGCAGTGTCGGCACTCCTGTGGGGAATCCAGCACGCCTTGCAGCATCCCCAGGAAGTAATCCTTAGGATTCCTTCAGATTTTGTGCCCCAGGCTCCATGTTTCCCCGTCTCGCCGAGCACTACCGAGCCCTGGTCGAAGATCTGGTCCTCAGCCTGCGCGCCCTAGCCGACCGTTTACAGCGTCAGGGGCATGCGGCCACCTGCTATGTCTGCGGCGATGGTCGCGACGGCCAAGGGGCCTCCTTCGTGGCCGACCTGGGCGAAGGCCACATGGTGCGCTTCCTGGTCTCCGACGATGGCATCAGCTGGGTGGAGTCCCGCAACGGCCACGAGCTGATCAAGCTGGAAGGCGCGGCGGCAATCGAAGAGCTCGACCGGGTGGCAGGGGTCGTCCAAAGCGTGGGCAACCTGGTCGCCGTACCAACAGCCGAACCCCTGGGCCCCCAGGAAATCGCCGCCTGAGCCTCCGAATCCTTTGCCGGGTCAGCCTCCGCTCAACGGACCTAAACCCACGAAAAAGCCACCCAAGGCCAAGCCCTGGGTGGCTTTTTGGTTTTCAGCCCTTGGACATTGGCTGGGCCCAGCCCAGAAGACCTGGGCTTGGCCGCCTGGACCTTGGAGCCCCAACCCACCTAGCGAGAAAGCGGGTCGGGGCCCCCGCCCCAGCACGCTTGCCGGCCCAAAGACAGCCAACTGGCCGGTCAGTCAACCGGAAAATTGGTTGCCTCCTCCACCGCTGCGGGGGGGGGGGGCCCCCCAGGCCCCGCGGCCCCCCCCCCCGGGGGGGGGGGGGGTGGGGGGGGGGGGGGGCCCGCGGGGGGGGGGTGGGGGGGGGACCAGAAAAAAGGAGAAAAAGGGCGGCGGGGGGTGGTAG